>Ga0214923_10001843_pt1 | contig 29381 bp, 26 predicted proteins | sample LL1510_MetaG_FD_177993 | JGI IMG/M metagenome (GOLD analysis project Ga0214923, IMG submission 177993) | Freshwater microbial communities from Lake Lanier, Atlanta, Georgia, United States - LL-1510 | ecosystem: Environmental > Aquatic > Freshwater > Lake | place: USA: Georgia | collected...
ATACAGGCAGGTATTGAAGCTGGCTGTGTGTTGGTTAATGATAAGCCCATAAAAAGCAATTACAAAGTAAGGGGCCTAGACGATGTTCGTGTGGTGCTATCCGAACCTCCTCGCGATACTGAAGTTTACCCTGAAAATATTCCGCTTGAAGTTAAATATGAAGATACCGACATATTAATCATCAACAAAAAAGCGGGAATGGTTGTTCATCCCGGTTGCAACAATTACTCTGGAACATTGGTAAATGCATTGGTTTATCATTTTGGAAATTTACCCCAACAAAATGAAAACCATAGACCAGGTTTGGTGCATAGAATTGACAAAGACACTTCGGGTTTGTTGGTTATTGGCAAAAATGAATTTGCGCTTAGTTTTTTAGGTAAGCAGTTCTTTGATCACAGTATAGACAGAAAATACTGGGCTTTGGTGTGGGGTGAACCCGCTGAAGAATCAGGTACCATCAGAGGGTATTTGGCTCGCGACCCTGCCGACCGCAGAAAATCTAAGCATTACACTGATCCTGAAATGGGAAAAGAAGCCATTACGCATTATAGAATCATTGAAAAATTCTATTTCCTGACCTTAGTTGAATGTACGTTAGAAACTGGGAGAACCCATCAAATTCGCGCACATTTTACAGCAATTGGACATCCATTATTTTCTGACGAAATGTATGGTGGAAATGAAATAAGAAAAGGTACTTCATTGGCTAAATTCAAGAGTTTTATTCAAAACTGTTTTACAATGATGCCTCGACAAGCTTTACACGCAAAAGAATTGGGTTTCATTCATCCAACCACAAAAGAATATGTGTTTTTCGATAGTGAATTACCTCCTGATTTCGCAGGTATTCTAGACAAACTTAGAAATTACGTCAAAGCCAATCTCGGTGAATTAACCATAGACAGATAACAAAAAAGCCTTCGTTTATGAAGGCTTTTTTGTTATGATACATTTATAGTTTATTCGTAACTCAATTCAATTTCATTGCTTCTTGGCACTGATTGGCAAGTTAGCACATATCCTTGTTCAATTTCTTTATCGCTCAATCCTTCTCTTTCCAACATATGCAAGTGGCCTTTTGAAACTTTTGCACGACAAGTAGTACAAACACCCACAGTACAACTATATGGAGGATCAATTCCTTGTTTCATTGCGGCATTCAAAATAGTTGTATTTGAATCACAAGTAATGGTATGGGTTTTACCATAAACCTTCATGGTAATATTTGCAGTTCCGCTAAATGCAGTGTTTGCAATAGATTCCTCAACTTGTGGAGTTGAACTCACAGGAGCAGAAAAATATTCAATATGGATTTGTTCATTAGAAACACCAATTTGTGTCAATCCTGTTTTCACCACTTCCATCATAGGGCCTGGTCCACAGGTGTAATAGAAATACTGGTCATACGAACCTCCAATTTTTTGCTTTACGATATTTGCAATTTTATCGGTAGTCAGCATCCCTTTCAAACCAAACCATGTAAATGGTGCCTGGTCATAATTATGAATTACTTTGAATCTAGATTCAAATGTTTTTTCCATATCGGCCAATACCTGCTTAAAAATAACAGAATCTGGATTTCTATTGGCATAAACAAGGGTAACATTGCTATTGTTTTCTTTGTGAAGAACCTCTTTTGCAATTCCCATTAACGGGGTAATTCCACTGCCACCGCCGAACAATACATAATTTTTTGCTTTTGAAGAATCAATATCTACAATGAATTTACCCATTGGCGGCATCACTTGAAGTGTATCTCCTTCTTTAATTTGGGTGTTCAAATAAGTACTCATTTTTCCTTTTTCAACCATTTTTACGGTAACTGCAGGATCGGCATCTACCTCAGAAAAAGTACATAGAGAATAAGACCTTCTCACCTTTTCGCCATTTATTTCGGCATCAAAAGTTAGATATTGGCCAGCCTTATAGGCAAATGTTGATTTCAAAGATTCTGGGACTTCAAAATAAAAAGTTGTTGCATCGGCAGTTTCTTTAACTGCTTTTTTTACAACCAATGGAAAAAAACCTTCACTCATTATTACTGCAAAATTACGCCGATTTTTCCAATAAAAAAGACATGTGCATTAAAGGTTTGAATAAAATGATTTTTCTAAACGAATTTGCAAGCTCAAATGATCGACGCATTTTTTACCCCTATTCCTGAAAATATATGGGCTCCTATGAAAGGGAAGACACAATTTATTGGAGGGAAAATCAAACTATATTCAACTGCCTTTCCTAAACTCAAGAAAACACAAATTGTAATTATAGGCTTGGGTGAGTCTTCAGATTTATTTAGAAAATTCTTCTATCAATTAACCTGGAGGTTTGGAAATTTAGAAATTGCCGATTTAGGTAATTTGGTAGAAACCAAAGATGAAACACAGCGTCAGTTCGCCTTGAGTGAGGCCATGGGAGAACTCATGAATTTAAACATTACTGTACTTGTCATTGGCGGAAATAAAAACCTCACGTTTGCACACTACAAGGCATACAGACAACACAGCGAACCTGTTGAAATTGTTAACATTGCGCCTTCCATTGATTTTGAAGAAGGAACGCCGTTACGCCAAATATTAATAGACAAACCTTCGAATTTATTCAACATAGATTTTGTAGGAACACAGGGATACAACATTACAGAAAACACATCTAGCCTATTAGAAAAAATGTATTTCGAAAATCACCGTTTGGGTGAAGTTCGAACTCATATTGAAGAAACAGAACCTATTTTGAGGAGTTCTCATTTAATGATGTTCGATATGAATTCATTGCGAATTTCAGACGCCCCCGGCACCACCGAGAAATCACCAAACGGCCTTTATGCAGAAGAAGCTGCTAGAATAGCAAGGTATGCTGGTGTTTCAAACAAATTAAGCTCTGCTTTCTTTTACGGTTTAGATGAAATTCAATTAGACACTGCTTCGCATCAGCTTCTATCGCAAATGGCATGGTATTTCATGGATGGATATATTACTAGATATTATGACCACCCAGAAGCAAACCATCCTGAATTTATCATTTACAGAAATAAGTTAGAATCTACAGGCCATGAAATAACCTTTTATAAAAGTAGAAAAAGCAACAGATGGTGGATGGAAATCCCTCATCCTTATGAAGGAAAAACCTTCTTTATTGGGTGCTCTTACCGCGATTATGAAATGGTGTGCAATGGAGACATGCCCGATCGTTGGTGGAGGGCATATCAACGCTTAATGTAATAGATTTCGTGAAGGAGATTATAGCTACTAAGATTCAACAATCTTAACGGTGAAAAATTGGGCCTTTTTCAAAATCATAGGAACCGAAAACACCTATTGCTCCTTCTGAAAAATTGCTAGATAAAATAAGCGGCTCGGAAAATGGACTCGGATCAGAACCATAAAATTCTTGGGTTTTATAAAATTCTGCATACGCTTTGTCCATGGTATAAAATGCTCCCTGAACAGATATTAATTTCAATGGTGCATCTTCAAAAAATACGCTTTGGTTATTGAAAATATTAATAACACCTGAATTGCTTCCTTGAACAATACTGCTATTTACATCTTGTTTAAAAACAACTTCTTGTGCTATTTGAAACTTATTTTCAATTGAATCAACAACTTGCATAGATGCGTAAAAGTTAGTATTTAAATTACCCGTGTATTGGAAATTCTGCAATAATGGAGTTTCAGAATAAGCGCCACCTCCAGGTCCAAAACCTATATCATTTGATGTACCAAATTCGTGAAATGTCATTTTCAATTTAGACAAATCTGGTTTTGGCGGTACTTGTGAATTAGCATAATACACTTTACCATTTGCCAAGGTAACAATAATTTTATATCTATGAAGTGAAGCTATTTGAAAACTCGTAGTATCTGCTCGATACACTCCATTTATTGAATTAAGTGATAATTTTATCGAATTAGCAACAGTTAAATCAACTAATTCAACTTGTGCATCTAGAATATATTCATCTGGCAGATTTGCGGAGACGCCCCAATAAGGTTTTGTATAACTTAACTGCGCATAAATGTATTCACTCTTTGGCGAAATCAAGCACATTATGACAGGTTTTTTATCGAAAACCGGTGGTTCAACCAATGCGGTTCTTTCGCATGATGAAATCATCATCAACAATGACAGTATTCCGATAGTTAAAATTTTGTTTTTCATAAAATTCTTTTGACTATTGATTTATTTAAATTTAAACGACCAACTTATTGAAGGTATTACAGGAAATAAGGTAATTTTCCTCAATAAATTTACCCCATCAACATTGGCTCCAAAATAAAAATATGGATTGGATCTGTTATAGGCATTGTACAAACTAAATTCCCATGTCCTTGTCCCCCTTTTCAATGGTGTACTATATCGAACGCCAATATCTAATCTGTGATATGGTTCCATTCTAAAGCTATTCCTCGCTCCAAAATCAATTTGGGAATTCGAAGAATTAAAGGTTGGATTCCAAATGGTGGGATAGTTTGACATTTGATGCGAATTTGCAACCATTGTACCCTGAGGAATTGAAATCGCGTTACCCGTACCATATACCCAAGTTGCAGAAATTGTTATTCTCTTGTCTATTTTATAAATGCCAACCAATGAAATATCATGACGTCGGTCATATTTAGCATAAAATGGTTTTCCTCCATTCAAATCATCAAACTGTAAGGTTGTCCAACTCAAAGTATAGCCTATCCAACCACTAAATTGACCCATTTGTTTTTGTAAAAACAACTCTGTTCCATAGCTAGTTCCCTTTCCAGATGTTACCAATTGCTCCCAGCTTCTCGAATCGGCGGTTGATGAAGGATCTAAATTATCTGACAAAAACGAGGAACTCCCGTTCTTATATTGAAGTACATTTTGCATTGTTTTATAATAGCCCTCAATATTTAAACTTATTCCGCCCTTAAAATCTTTTGCAAAACCCAATGCCAATTGCTCACTCTTCATTGGCTTTAAATTTTCAGTTGCTGGCACCCACAAATCTGTTGGCAAACTAATTCCTGAACTACTTAATAAATGCATATACTGATTCATCACAGAGTATGCGAATTTTATAGCTTTGTCTCTTGATATATTGTATGAAAATGATAAACGCGGTTCTGGATTTACGATTGTTTTATTGCCCACCAAATAATGACTGATTCTTAAACTAGGCATAATTTTAAATTCGTCAAGTTTAATTTGATCCTCAATGTAAATACCACTTTCAAGTGTTTTAATTATTTCAACAGATTTATTAAAAAGATCCGTGGTTCCTACTTTGAAAACCATTGCACTAGGACTAAAATTGTGATTTATGGATGACAAACCAAATCGAACCAAATGATTGGGAATTGGGCGCCAGTCAAAATCATATTTTATTCCGTAATCATTGATAGTGCTACTATAACTTAATTCAAATTTCTCTTTTACCGATTCATCAGTGGCGCCAATTGTTAAATCATAATGACTATAAATCAATGATAAATTCGAAAATAATCGTGGTGTAAACTGATGATTCCATCTGCCTGTCATAGTTCTATTTCCCCAACCAAAACTAAATTCATTTTTATGGTTAAAAGAATTATCAGAAGCGTAGAATCTATCGCGGCCAAAATAACCGCTTATAAATAATTTATCTTTATCAGAAATTATATAATTGTATTTTGCGTTCATGTCATAGAAATAATAACCTCCATTATTCCCATTGCTCATAGCCATTATTAAAGGTTGAGCCAAAACATCTATATATGTTCTCCTGCCAGATACCATAAAAGAACTTTTTCCTTTTTTTATGGGTCCTTCTAACGTAAAACGAGAGCTTAATATTCCTACACCCAATTCTCCGGTAAATTTTTGGTTATTACCCTCTTTCATGTTTAAATCAATTACACTTGACAATCGACCACCATACCTTGCAGGAAATCCGCCTTTTGTAAGCTCTACAGAACGAAGTGCATCACCATTAAAAACAGAAAAGAATCCAAACAAATGACTCGCATTATAAACAATTGCTTCATCAAGAATAATTAAATTTTGATCTGGACCACCTCCACGAACGTAAATACCACTTTGTCCTTCACCTCCTTTTTGAACTCCTGGAAGTAACTGAATCACTTTCATTACATCCTTTTCACCCAATAATGCTGGAATTTCTTTTATCTGATTGATAGGTATGTCAATTTTACTCATTTCAACCTTATCGGCAATGGTAGATTTTTTAGATACAATTTCAATCTCTTTGATTTTTTCAAAACCATCTTCTCCTTGCTGCATCAAAACCAATCCAACAGAAAATGAAGTATCCGTATTTGCTGACCAAATAAAACTATCAAGTTGAAAACCAGGAAATCTATAATAAATTTTCTGTGGTATGTTTTTACGAACAGAAATTGAATAAAATCCATAAGAATTGCTACTTGTGCTGTATCTCGATGGATAAAGTGCAATGGCAACCCCACCCAACATTTCTCCAGTTGACTTTTCTGTTATATACCCGGAAATACTAACCAACTGTTGGGCTTTACCCACTGAAGCAAATTGAAACAATACAGTTAATATTATTGCTTTGCGTAAAACAAACTTAATCATTAATACAAAAATAGTTGATTTCGAAAATAAATCATTTCAAAATCAAAATCGTAGTTGAATAAAATCGGGAAATAAATTGCAGAAATCGCAAATTATATGGCAACAGGTGCCTTAATTGCAGGCCACGGTTCATATCCCTCAATAGTAAAGTCTGAGAAATCGAAATTGAAAATGTCTTTGATATCTGTATTGAGAATCATTTTGGGATAAGGTTTCGCCTCCCTAGATAGTTGCAAATTTACTTGCTCTAAATGGTTGGTATAAATATGTGCATCACCAAAAGTATGCACAAAATCACCCAAGCCTAAATTACACACTTGAGCCACCATCATGGTCAAAAGTGCATAGCTCGCAATGTTAAAAGGCACACCCAAAAACAAATCAGCGCTACGCTGATACAATTGACAACTCAATTTGCCATCTGCCACATAAAATTGAAACATGGTATGACAAGGCATTAATGCCATTTGATCTAATTCCCCAACATTCCAGGCATTTACAATAATTCTACGGCTGTCGGGAGAATTTTTAATTAATTGAATTGCTTCAGAAATTTGGTCAATAATTTTACCATCTTTGGCTTCCCATGATCTCCATTGCTTGCCGTATACAGGACCCAATTCACCATTTTCATTGGCCCACTCATCCCATATGCCTACACCATGATTCTTTAAATAGGCTATGTTGGTTTCACCCCTTAAAAACCACAAAAGTTCGTGAATGATACTTTTCAAGTGTACCTTTTTTGTGGTTATTAATGGAAATCCTTGAGCCAAATTAAACCTTAATTGCCCCCCAAAAACACTAATAGTACCCGTTCCAGTTCGGTCGGTTTTTCTCGTACCATTTGCCAAAACGTGGCGTAAAAAATTCTCATATTGGTTTGTTTCCATGTGTTTGGCAAAAAATCTGTTACAAAATTAATCAAATGTCCCCAAAAAAAGTATTATTTTTGTAGTTCGTTTAACGATAACAAAATGGCTGAAATAATTACACTACCCAAAATGAGCGATACAATGACCGAAGGAGTTATTGTGCGTTGGAATGTGAAAGTGGGTGATACTGTAAAAAGTGGTGATATTCTTGCGGAAGTAGAAACCGACAAGGCAACAATGGATATGGAAGTATATGCCAAAGGTACTGTACTACATTTGATTGTTGAAGAAGGAAATGCTGTTCCTGTTGATGGCGCTATTGCCGTTGTGGGTGCTCCTGGAGATGATTTTCAGACTCTGCTTGCAAACAAAGCGTCAGCTGCTGTTGCAACTGCTACATCTGAAGTATCTGCGACTGTAAATAATGTTTCAGCAACTGCTACCGTTTCTGCAAGTTCAACAAACGATGAAAGACTTAAGGCGAGTCCATTAGCAAAGAAAATTGCTGAAGACAAAGGCATTAATCTTTCCAACGTAGTTGGTTCTGGTGAAAATGGCCGAATTGTTAAAAAAGATCTTGAAAATGCTTCATTAACTGAGGTAGCTACTACAACTGTGAGCGCTGTGCCAATGGGTCAAGAAAGCTTTACAGAAGTAAATGTGTCGCAAATGAGAAAAACCATTGCCGCACGATTAAGTGAAAGCAAATTTACTGCACCACATTTTTACTTAACTGTAGAAATCAATATGGATAAAGCAGTGGCAGCAAGAGAACAAATGAACCAAGTGAGTGAAGTTAAAATTTCCATGAACGATTTGGTTGTGAAAGCTTGCGCTGTTGCACTTAGAAAACATCCAAATATTAACTCAAGTTGGTTAGGAACTAAAATTAGATATAACAACCACATTCATATTGGTGTGGCGATGGCTGTTGAAGATGGATTGTTGGTGCCAGTTGTTCGTTTTGCAGATCAAAAAGGATTAAATCAAATCAGTTCTGAAATCAAAACTTACGGCAAAAAAGCAAAAGAAAAGAAATTACAACCCCAAGATTGGGCTGGAAATACATTTACCATAAGTAATTTAGGCATGTTTGGCATTGATGAATTTACTGCAATTATCAATCCACCTGATGCTTGTATTTTGGCAGTTGGAACTGTAAAAGAAGGTGTTGGCGTTGTAAACGGTGAAATAAAAATTGTCAAAACCATGAAGGTTACATTAAGTTGTGACCATAGAGTGGTAGACGGTACCATGGGTGCAGATTTCTTGAAAACGGTGAAAGAATATTTAGAGGAGCCAGTTAAATTACTCGTATAATTTGAAAGGCTGCCAAAGGCAGCCTTTTTTATGTCATGAAAATAAAATTCAATCATATTCAAGATTTGGGTGATGGGCGTTATGCATCGGCAGTTATGGCCGAATGGATAGGCTTTGCAATCGATGGATCCTATGCCATTACCCCCGAAAAAATACAACAAATTATTGGTTGGTGTTCTGGTCCAAAATTGATACTCGAAATATACGGAGAACCAAATCCCTTGAAAATAAAAAGTTGGTTCGATGTACTTCCAATAAATGGAATTGAATGCAATGAGGATGACCACCAAACTTTAAAAGAGATTTTTAGCAACCCAGAATTAGATTGGATTATCCGATATACATCAGCCCCTGAAAATATGTGGTCGCATAGCCCATTTCACCAAATTGCATTCAATCATATTACCCATATTAATGAACCCAACGAAGAAAGCGCCAAATGGGTTATAGACAATGAACCAGCAGCAATTAGTTTGCATTGTAGTGTTGAACAAGAGCTGGGCAAAAAAGATTACGAATTATTTAACCAATTTTTTGAAACCTTAGAAATATTATAATATAATGAAAAAAATTCTATTTTTATCGACAATCGCACTTTTTGCAATTACAGCATGTGGCGGAAATGAATCAGCTTATAATGAGCAGGAAAAAACAGTTCAAGACAGCATCGACAAAAACACACAAGAAGATGATTTTGAAAGCTTAATGGCCGATTCCACAAAAAAAGATAGCGTTAGCATGAAACCAGAAAAAAGAGATGTTTCAAAACCGGGTTCAGCTACTGTTATTCCGGCTAAATAATGAAAATTGCAGTAGTTGGTGCAACCGGCCTCGTAGGGTCTAAAATGTTGCAAGTTTTGGATGAAAGAAACTTTCCAATAAATGAACTAATTCCCGTTGCTTCTGAAAAAAGCATTGGGAAGGAAATTACATTTAAAGGAAAATCATACAAGATACAATCAATGCAAGATGCAATTGACGCCAAGCCGGCAATTGCTATTTTTAGTGCTGGTGGTTCTACATCTTTAGAATGGGCTCCAAAGTTTGCCGCCAACAAAACGTTTGTTATTGACAATTCTAGTGCCTGGAGAATGCAAGAGAATATCCCTCTTGTTGTGCCAGAGGTAAATGCCAATGAAATTACGCAAAATAACTTTATCATTGCCAATCCCAATTGCTCTACCATTCAAATGGTGGTTGCATTGAAACCCTTACACAATAAATATCATTTAAATCGTGTTGTGGTAAGCACTTACCAAAGCGTTACAGGTACTGGCCAAAAAGCGGTAAAACAAATGATGGATGAAAGAGCAGGGAATGCGGTAGATGCCGTTTATCCCTATCAAATCGATATGAATGTTTTGCCACATATTGATGTTTTTCTTGAAGATGGATACACCAAGGAAGAACAAAAAATGATGCTTGAAACGAAAAAAATCATGAATCTTCCCGACTTGAAAATCACCGCCACCACGGTAAGAGTTCCAACAATGGGCGGGCATTCTGAAAGTATCAATGCTTCATTTTATTTGCCAATTGATTTAGCCGAAATCAGAAACATTCTCTCTCATTCTGAGGGAATTATCTTAGAGGATGATCCTTCGAAACTCTTATATCCCATGCCTTTAACAGCACATGACAAAGATGATGTTTTTGTTGGACGGTTGAGAATTGATAATTCTTGTGATAACACATTGAATATGTGGGTAGTTTCAGACAATCTGCGTAAAGGTGCGGCAACAAATGCGGTTCAAATTGCAGAATATTTGGTAAAAAAAGGATTTGTGAAATAACTATTTCGCAATTTGTTTGTTTATTAAATACCTTGGAAAAAGAAACCAATCATATTGTTCCAGACAACCGACCTAAATTCTTAAAAGACGCGATCTATCAAGGAGAGTTAAGCAGTGCGCCCTATGCGCTTTCTGTTAGCTCACCGAAAATTGAACCACTTGATAAGCGTTTGATGAAAGCAACTGCTCATGAAAGTATGCAGCATCAAGCCGAAAAGCAAATTCAAATGCTCAAAAAACAGGCGGAACTTTTAATGAAACAAGCCAGAGAAATTGAACATAGACTAGAAGTTTCTCACGCCATTTACAAGGCAGACATTAATTTTGAACCGGTAGTAAATGGAATTTATCATTTGTATTCCAGAGAAGATGACTCTCAACAATTGAGTATGGTTGCACCTTATGAATGGGGAAACAAAATGCCATTCAAGGAGTTTTTGCATACCGTAAGGTTGATGGGTGATAAAACCTGGGAAGTACTTTCCTAGATTACCAATTTAGAATTTTCTCAACAGCCTTTCTTACACTGCCTTCTTTTAACAATACCGCATTTGCAGTATTGTAGTCCAAACCCGTTTCTTCCATCACCATTTTGGTGCCTCTGTCAATGAGTTTGTCATTTGTCAATTGCATGTCAACCATTTTGTTTCCTTTCACATGACCCAACTTAATCATTACCGAAGTTGTGATCATATTTAGAACCATTTTGGTAGCGGTACCGGCTTTCATTCGGGTACTTCCAGTAACAAATTCAGGCCCTGTAACAACTTCAATTGGAAATTGTGCAATATGACTCAATAAAGTATTAGAATTGCATGCAATACCGCCGGTTGCGATTCCCATTTTATTACAAGCTTCCAGAGCGCTCAACACGTATGGCGTTCTGCCCGACGCTGCAATTCCAACTACAAAATCATTTTGATGGATATTGAAGGAAATTAAATCTTTGATTCCTTGAGTTGTATCGTCTTCGGCAAATTCAACTGCTTTCCGAATTGCTCCATCTCCTCCCGCCATAATGCCAATGACCTTGTCAAATGAAACTCCAAAGGTTGGAGGACATTCCGAAGCATCAACAACACCAAGACGACCACTTGTTCCGGCACCTAAGTAAAACAATCTTCCCCCATTTAACATTTTGATGTAAAGTGCATCTACAAGTGCTACAATACTTGGAATAGCATTTTCAACAGCCAAAGCCACTGACTTATCTTCTGTGTTGATTCCCTCAACTAAACCTAGCGTACTTAATTCATCTAGATTTTTAAAATTCGATTCTGATTCAGTAAACACCTTAAAATTACTAATGATTGGGTCAAAGTTAATTATTAGCAGTATAAACAGAATAAAATGTACTAAAAAAATACGACCTTTGTGATTCATGATACAAGAAAATCTACACGCAGAAATAAAGGTCAAGTGGAAGAAAGTTATGGATTTTTTTGAATCTAGATTTGATCGAAAACCAGACTTAAACGCCATTCTTTTCATTATTGGAGTAAGGGAATTAGGGCAATTGCCAGAAACAAAATTCTCTAAAGAGGAAAAAACATTGCTCATGCACATAGCGAATTGCAGGGTTTTAAGTTATTCTGGATACTATACACAAGTTGGAATTAACCAGGATGGGTTTCCAGTATATGAGAACGCATTGCCTATTCCAAATTTGACATTATTCGAGCAAGAAAATTTATTACGCCAGCACATTATCGAATATTTTGAACAAGAAGAAATTATCAATTTCAATGAAAATTAAATACTTCCTACCCGCAATTATTTTATTTGCCTGTCAGCAAAAAACTGCTAAACTAGACGAGGTTGAAAAAATGAAATTAGAATTGGCAAAAGAAACCATTCCAATGACAGTTCCCGACACAACACTTCCTGCGAACTGGAACGCTGTAGAATTCACCACCAATTATGGTGTAATTGTGTTGGGGTTAAATCCTGCTACACCAAAACACAGCAATAACTTCTACAAATTGGCTTCTGAGGGATATTACAACGGAATATTATTTCACCGAGTAATCAAACAATTCATGATTCAAGGCGGAGACCCTAACTCTAAAAACGCAAAACCTGGACAACAGCTTGGCGATGGTGGACCTAAAGAAACAATTCCGGCTGAATTCAACGACACCCTTTATCATTACAAAGGGGCATTGGCTGCTGCTAGAGAAAGCGACGATCACAATCCAACCAAAAGCAGCTCTGGTAGTCAATTTTATATTGTAACAGGAACGCCGGTTTCTAGTGAAAAGTTCAAAGAAATGATTTCGCAAAATGCCATTAAAGAATTTATGGCAAAGCCAGAAAATACTGAATATAAAATGCGCTTTGCCACAGCCATGGAAATGGGAAATCAATTGGCAGTTGATCAAATAATAAAAGAAATCAAACCTTTGGTAAGTGAACAGGTTGATGCTGCTTACAAAACAATGCCAGAAAACGTAAGAAATATTTACGGTAGTTGGGGCGGCACACCTTTCCTAGATAAGAATTATACAGTATTTGGAAAGGTAGTTTCGGGTTATCATATCATTGATAAAATTCAAATTACACAAACTGACAAAAACGACAGACCTCAAAACGATGTACGCATTATTTCAACCAAGGTAATTCCAATGAAAAATAATTCTATTAGGAAAAAATAGAATTTCGCTGTATATTTGCAGAACTTTCCGATTGAAATTAAATGGAAGGGGACAAGCCACAAGCCGTCCCCTTTTTTATTGAATATGAAAAAAATAGGTGAAAAATTGAGATTAATAATTGATGCTGAGGCAACTCAATTTGAGTTGTTTGTTGTGCATGAAACTGTTAGTCCAGATGGGTTATTTACTTTCTATGTTGATAGCAAAGAAGTGCTATCGATGAAAGCCCTAGCCGATTTCACCAAACAAGTTTCTACGCTTATTGATGAAGATGATTTTGGAGATACACCATTTACATTTGAAATTTCATCGCCTGGTGCAGACAATCCGTTAACAGACATTCGTCAATTTCCAAAACACATTGGTCGAAATTTTGATCTAATATTAACAAGCGAAGAAACCTTAATTGGAAGGTTAGAGAAAATTGAAGATTCGAATTTTTTCTTCCAAAAAGAAATAAAAGGAAAAGGGAAAAAGGTTTCATTAGAAGAAACAATAATTCCTTACAGTCAAATCAAACAAGCAACAATTATAATAAGTTTTAAATAACATGAAAACTAAAGCCAAGGATCTCGGTATTAACCTGGTGGAGAGTTTCTCCGAATTTAAAGAGTTCAAAAACATCGACCGTGCTACAATGATGCGCGTTTTGGAAGATGTTTTTAGAAATATCTTAAAAAAGAAATATGGTCAAGACGCCAATTTTGACATTATCATTAACACCGAAACAGGTGATATTGAGATGTATCATTTGCGTTTGATTGTAGAACAAGGAGAAGTTGAAGACGAAAGCCTGCATATTGCTGTAAGTGAAGCACAAAAACTTGAGCCTGACTATGCAGTTGGTGAAGATTGTATTCAACAAGTATTCTTAGATGATTTCGGAAGAAGAAGCGTTTTAAATGCGCGTCAAGCTCTAATGAGTAGAATCATTGAACTAGAAAAAGACGAACTTTTCAAAAAATACAAAGACAAACGCGGTGAAATTATTACCGGTGAAGTTTATAACGTTTGGAAACGTGAAATCATGATTTTAGATGATGATGGAAATGAACTTTCATTACCTAAAGACCAAATGATTCCTCGTGACATTTACAAAAAAGGCGATACTATTCGCGCCGTAATTCATGAAGTTGACATGGATAAAGGTACTCCAAAAATCATATTGTCAAGAACTTCTCCAGAGTTCTTAGAAAGATTGTTTGAATTGGAGGTTCCTGAGATTTTAGATGGTTTAATTACAATCAAAAAGGTTGTTCGTGAACCAGGTGAAAGAGCAAAAGTTGCTGTAGAAAGTTATGACGATCGTATTGATCCTGTTGGAGCCTGTGTGGGTGTGAAAGGTGCTCGTATTCATGGCATTGTTCGTGAATTACGCAATGAAAATATTGACGTAATTAACTTTACAACCAACAATGCATTGTACATTCAACGCTCTTTACAACCTGCAAATATTAGCAGGATGGATATTAACGGTGAAACAGCGAACGTTTTCTTAGAAAGCGATCAAGTTTCGTTGGCAATTGGAAGAGGCGGGCATAATATCAAATTAGCAAGTAAATTAACCGGTTATCAAATTGAAGTGTACAGAGTAAACAATGTTGTAACCAGCGAAGATGATGTTGATTTGGATGAATTCTTAGATGAAATTGATACTTGGATTATTGAAGAATTTAAACGTATTGGTCTAGACTCAGCGAAAGATGTAATAAATAGTTCAGTTGAAGATTTATTGAAAAGAACTGAATTAGAAGAAGAAACTATTGTTGCTGTGCAAAATATTCTTCGTCAAGAATTTGAAGATTAAAATCAAATAATGCAAGCTATAAACTGCTTCCCAAGTCTATTTATAGCTTGCATTAAATAAAAACAACAAAACAAACTTGGGATTTACAATATATTAAAAGTAAATTTGAATTAAAATATGGCGGAATACCGTTTAGCAAAAGTTGCCGGCGAATTAAATAGAAGTTTCACTGCATTGGCAGAGTTCCTCAAACAAAAGGGGTTCGATGTTGAAGCACGTCCTACTACAAAAATCAATGAGGACATGTATCAATCTTGTCTTCAAGAATTTTCAGCTGATAAAGCTGCAAAAGATGAAGCCAACAAACTTAAAAATCAGAAGGTTGTAAGAATAACCACAACACCTACTACAGAGAAAGTTGCCGTTGACGAAACTCCAACAGTTGTAACAACAGTTAATCCACCGGTTACCAAAGCTGAACCAGTGAATTCTCAACCTGAAGAGCCAATTAAAATGGAACTTCCAAAGGTTGAAGAAGTTGCTGAAGTAAAAAATGTAGCAATTACAGAAGAAACTCCAATTGATTCCTCAAACAAAAAAGAGGAACAAGTGGGTGGTTTGAAAATATTAGGTAAAATAGAACTTCACGAAAAACCTAAAAAGCCTAAGTACAACGATCAAAAACCTCAACAACAGGAAAATCAGAAACCAAAACAACAAGAAACTCCCCCTCCCGTTAAAAAAGAGGAAAAAGTTGAACCGGTTGCAAAAATAGAATCAATCCAAAAACCTGAACCTGTTATAGAAAAAATTGTTGAAGAAAAGAAAGTTGAAGAAATTTCAAAGGAAATTGAAAAACCTACAGTTGAAACCAATAATAAAGGAATAGAGGAAATTGAAATTGAGAAAATCGTAACCCGTAGAGAAACACTCTCTGGGCCAAGAGTTCTTGGTACAATTCAATTACAAATACCAAAACAAGGTGTTTCGAGCTTGGCTAATGATGCCAAAAAAGATGTAAAAGAAGAACGTAAAAAACGCAAACGCAAGGACACTCCCGGCACCGTTAAAGTTGCAGTTCAAGAAACTATAAAAACCGACGATAAATTTAAACCTGCGTTCCAAAAAGCAAAACCTCCAGTAAAAACAGAAGTTTCTCAGTCTGCTGTGAAAAGCAACGTGAAAAACACCATGGGTAAAATGGGGAATGCCGGTAAAAGCCGTGGGGATAAATTTAAGAAGAAAGCAAACGACAAAGACCGTCGTAGAGGGGAACAAGAAGAAGAAAGAAGAAGAAAAATCGAGGATAGCAAAACCCTTAGAGTTACTGAATTCTTGGCTGCCAATGAACTTGCCTCTATGATGAATGTACCTGTAACACAGGTTATTTCAAAGTGTTTTTCTCTAGGCTTAATGGTTTCTATTAACCAACGTTTGGATGCTGAAACAATCCAATTGGTTGCGAATGATTTTAATTTCGAAATTGAATTTGTTGATGCTGAAACTCAAATTGAAGCGGTTGACGACGAAAAAGAAAACCCAGAAGACATTTGCCCACGCGCTCCTATCGTTACAGTGATGGGTCACGTAGATCATGGTAAAACTTCTTTGTTAGATTATATACGTAAAGAAAACGTAATTGCCGGCGAAGCGGGTGGAATTACCCAACATATCGGTGCTTATGAAGTAACTTTACAAGATGGTAGAAAAATAACCTTCCTAGATACTCCAGGTCACGAAGCATTTACTGCGATGCGTGCTAGGGGTGCCAAAGTTACCGACATGGCAATTATTGTAATTGCTGCTGATGATAGTGTAATGCCACAAACTAGAGAAGCAATTGCGCATGCTCAAGCTGCTGGAGTTCCAATGGTTTTTGCATTTAATAAAATGGATAAAGATGGTGCTAATCCTGAACGTATCCGTGAGCAATTGGCTCAAATGAATATATTGGTTGAAGATTGGGGTGGTAAATTCCAAGCCCAAGAAATATCAGCTAAAAAAGGTTTAAACGTTGATAAACTTCTTGAAAAAGTACTTCTTGAAGCTGAATTAATGGAATTGACAGCGAATCCTAAGCGCAGAGCAAAAGGAACAGTTGTTGAAGCGACCCAAGAAAAAGGTAGGGGTATTGTTTGTAGTATGTTGGTACAAACTGGTACACTTCGCGTAGGAGATCATGTTGTAGCCGGTCCGCATTACGCAAAGGTGAGAGCATTATTCAACGAACGTGGAATGAAAATCGATAATGCACCTCCTTCTACACCAGTAAAACTGTTAGGATTCTCTGAACCCCCAACTGCAGGTGATACTTGGACCGTATTTGCTGAGGAAAGTGATGCAAAATCATTGGCTAACAAAAGACAACAATTGGTTCGTGAACAAGGTATGCGTACCAAACGTCATATTACTCTTGATGAAATTGGACGTCGTTTGGCAGTAGGAAACTTTAAAGAGTTGAAACTTATTGTTAAAGGTGACGTGGATGGTTCTGTTGAAGCACTTACTGATTCATTGATGAAGTTAAGCACTGAAGAAATTGCAATTAACGTAATTCACAGTGGTGTGGGTCAAATTACAGAAAGCGATGTATTGTTGGCTTCTGCGTCTGACGCAATTATTGTTGGATTCCAAGTTAGACCTTCTGCAAAAGCCCGTCAAATTGCTGAGAACGAAGAAATTGATATTCGCACCTACTCTATCATTTACCAAGCTATTGAAGAAATAAAATCTGCAATGGAAGGTATGTTGAGTCCTGAGGTAATTGAAAAAATCATTGGTACTGTTGAAGTTCGTGATGTATTCAAAATTTCAAAAGTGGGCACCATTGCCGGTGCTTATGTTACCGATGGAAAAATTGAACGTAAGAGCAAGCTTCGTGTTATCAGAGATGGTGTTGTTATGCACGATGGTGAACTATCTTCATTGAAACGTTTCAAAGATGATGTAAGAGAAGTACTCAAAGGATTTGAGTGCGGTTTGCAAATTGAAAGATTCAATGACATTGAAGTGGGTGATTATTTAGAAGTTTATAAACAAGAAGAAGTAAAACGTAAATTATAATAACCTTTGTCCCTCAAAAATAGAATTATAACGATATTCGCTTGAAAATTCAATGTAGTTTTATTTTTTTGGCACAGAAGTTGAATGACAAAACCTGAAATAAAATAAAAATTAGAGATATGAAAAAGATGTTAACCCTTTTGGCTTTATCATTAGCCTTTGTTACTACTACTTACGCTCAAAAAGATGTTAAAACTGAAGATCCAATTAATTGGAGTGCAAAATCACACGATTTTGGAACTATCAAAATGGGTCCTCCTGCGGAAGTCACGTTTAAATTCAAAAACAACACCACAGCTCCATTGGTAATTACAGATGCACACCCTTCTTGTGGTTGCACTACCCCAACTTGGACAAAAACTCCCATAATGCCAGGCGAATCAGGTGAAGTTAAAGCTAGCTACGGTACAGATGGCCGTGCAGGTTACTTCAGTAAATCTGTAAAAGTAACTTTTGACAATGGAAGCACTACTGATTTGGTAATCAGCGGAACAGTTGTAACTGAAGCTACTCCAGCTCCTACCGACGAAATTAAAAAATAATTGAATGAAAAAGTTAGTATTTATTTTTGCAGCGGCATTGTTATTTAACCTAACATGGGCACAAACCAATCCAGCTATTGGTTCAACATCAACACCAGCTGAAGAAAAAAGCAATGCGGCAATAAAATTCGAAACTACTTCTCATAGTTTTGGAACAGTGATCGAAGGCCAAATTGCAACATACGACTTTAAATTCACAAACACTGGTACCGATCCTTTGGTTTTAAGCAATGTATCTGCGAGTTGTGGATGCACTACCCCAAAATGGCCACATGAGGCGATTGCTCCAGGTCAATCAGCTGTAGTTACTGCAGAGTATAATTCAAATGGTCGCCCTGGAACCTTTAATAAAAACATTTTCGTAAAAGGAAATGGGGGTGATGTAACCTTAACAATTTCAGGTAACGTAGTGAAAGAACCTGAAAAACCATTATCACCAATTATTATCAATAAATAAAAATATTATAATATAAAAGGGTCGATTTATCGGCCCTTTTTTTATATTCGAAGAAATTATAAAATCTCATGGAAGAAAAAAAATTATCATTCTATGCCACATCCCTAATTGCATTGGCAATTGTTTTGGCTTCTCTTATTTTGGGTAACGCCTATAAATACAAATTTGTTTCTGCTGAAACCATTTCAACCACGGGATTAGCTGAAAAAGAATTCACATCAGATCTTGTTATTTGGAATTCAAGTTTTAGCAGCTTATCAATGAGCAGAAAAGAAGCATTTGATGCGTTAAGAAAAGACCAAGTAACTATCAAAAATTACCTAATTCAAAAAGGAATCAAAGAATCAGAAATTGTTTTCAGCGCAATTAATGTTGAGGAACAAACAAAGACGGAACGTAAATATAATGGAAACGAAGGTTACTCTGAAGTTTCTACCTTTGACGGGTATAAACTTACACAGAACTTCGATATTGAATCAAAATCACTTGATATCATTGAAAAAACTGCCCGTGAAATTACGGAATTGTTGGAGCAAGGTATCAATATAAGCTCCAATCACCCAAATTACTATTACACCAAACTTGAAGACTTAAAAATATCGTTAATTTCTAATGCAACCGAAAATGCAACCGTAAGAGCAAAAAACATTGCTGAAAAAGGAAATTCAACTTTGGGCTCACTGAAAAACGCAACAATGGGCGTATTTCAGATTACAGGTAAAACTTCTAGTGAAGAATTTTCATGGGGCGGAGTTTACAATACTTCGGATCGCAACAAAAAAGCGTCTATTACTGTGAAACTAGAATTTGCAATAAAATAAAATATGAAAACCCTGTTTTTGTTAATTGGATTATGCACGTCATCATTTGGACTGAAGGCTCAATTGATTGGAGAAATTCACAACGAAAATAGAGGTGCCCTCAAAATAATTGGCAATAACAAAATCAAACAAGATTGCAATCTTGGCGATATTGTTGAAGCCGTATTCTATATCCAAAATACTTCGCCAGATACTGTATTTATTGGACAAATTGCTCCAGATTGTCAATGTACACAGTATGAATATCCCTCAAAAGGCATAGCGCCAAATTCAACTGACTCCATCACCCTATTCTTTATGTCGGAACATACCCCTCCTGGACCCTATTTCAAAAGAAACATCGTTGATTACGACGATACCAGCTTTGAATTGAATATTGAGGGAAATATTACAAAGGTGAAAAATATCATACGCGCGGGACAAAGACCAATATTATATCAGAAGAAACAAATTAGAGTTAAAAATAATTAAGTTATGTTCAATAAAAAGACCATTTTAACATCAAGCATTTTTGCAATTTTCATATTCATCGCTTGCGGAACAAAAAAGACAGCGATAACCGCAAAAACCGAAATTAAACCAATGGTCCTTCAAATTGATACCATTCTATGGAATGAGCACCTTCATGATTTTAAAGATGTTCCAAGCGGACCACCTGCAGTTACTAAGTTCTATTTCATTAATAAAACCAAAGAGGCTGTAACCATTACCAAAGTAGAAGCAGGATGCAGTTGTACAGCTTCCGATTATTCAAAAGATCCAATTAAAGTAAACGATACGGCTTGGATTACTGCATCGTATAAAACGAGCAATACCTTTGGTATGTTCAAGAAGCATTTGGATGTAGGATTATCAAATGGCAAAAGTTTCCACTTGATTCTTACTGGAAATGTAGACCCAATGATGGGCCAACATTAAAGAACATTCTTAAACTTTTCAGACATACCACCCAACATACCTCCGGTATGTAAAAAGGCAACATTCTGACTTGGCAAAAGATTGCCATTCTCACAATCGTATTTCAAAGCAAAAAGCGCTTTTGCTGTATACACAGGATCAATTACAATATTGGTTTGCTCCGTAAAATCTTTTTGAAATTGAATTAATTCAAGGGTGGACTTCGCATATCCCCCAAAATGAAAATCGGGAATAAACTCAATAATGTCACTTACACCATGTTGTTGCACATATTCAATCTGGGCATCTAAATTTTTCAATACCAAAACTGCTTTCACTTGAATTGGCAAATTAAATTTCTTTATAGCTTTTGCCAAACCAACAGCCGTTGTAGCAGTAGCAGAAGCATGATAAACAACATCAACTTTATCTTTCCAAGACAAAACAAGTGATTCAAAGCCCTCTAGGGCAAAATCTCCTTGTCCACCCTCAGGAATTAACAAACAGTCCTCCAATTGACTGTATTCGCTCATTAATGCGGTTTTTTCACGGTATTGATCACGTGATACACCCTGAATTTGCATTCCATACGTTTTTGCGATTTGCAAATAGTGGTTGTCTATTTCTTCATCGGCCCTTAAGATGCCAATGGTTTTAAAACCCAGGAAATTACCCACCGCGGCAGTTGCAACCAGATGATTGCTGTAAGCCCCACCAAAAGTGACCAAAGTATGAATGTTGTTTTCCTTGGCATAGTGAATCCAGCCTTCCAATTTTCTCCACTTATTGCCTGAAACTATTGGGTGAATTAAATCATCACGATGGATTAAAACAGATTGATTACCAAAATCAGAAAATTTCAAAGGTTCAAGAATCGCATTACTCACAGCAATGTCTCTATTTCCTAAAAGCGATTCTAAAGTAAAGTCCACGTAAAAATTATTTGGTCCAAGAATCGAATTGAAATAATGCATCAATCGAATTTTGAGTCACACTGTGATATCCACCACGTGCAATTTCGTAGGTATCAAATGCCAATTTCCATTCTGGATTTGAACTTAAATTATCCTTATTTTGATCTTTCACAAGACAACGCAATGTTAGTGACTCATACAACGGCAAAACAAACTTCCGGCGGCCTACCTTTTTTAAGAAATTAGCCAAGTCTGGATACGCTACAGAATAGCGAGATTTGATACAAAGTTGAAACCAATCAAATGCGATTTCGCTGTTTTCAGTTTTTGAGAACCCAAATTTGGCCTCTAAAAATTGCATATTTGCAAAACTCAACGAATCTAAATTTCGCAGAAAATATAAAAAATGATGGGTTGTCCAATTTTTGGTATCTAGATTCATCATGTCGGGAACCCCGGTACAAACGCCACGATCTTTATTAACCCCATTAACCAAATTGGCAATTTTTTGAGCCTGATCAAGGTATGCACTTTTAACTACAGGCATTAAAGACGTCATTGTTGATGCATCGCCACCTCCTCCAACAGAATTAACCGATTGCATTTTCGGAAAACCAATCCCATAAATCCACTGTTTCACATTCATTGTAAACTCACTCAGATTTATTGTCAACCCTTTCTGATTCTCAATACAAAACTGAGTCAATTCTTTCACAAAGCTTTCCGTATTTGAGCTAGAAAATGCATGTTTCTTGAAATACTGATTCAGAAATTTATCCCATTGTTTTCTTCCAAGTTGCTGTTCGCACCATAGCAAAAAGAACCTACCCTTTTCATAAGCAATGTCGGTTAATCCGTCATCTGGGTTTCGGCCATTTAAACTTAGTTTCAAACGGGTGTCGGCAGGGGCAGTTTGCATCAAATCGGCCATTGTTTTTTTCAATTCACCTAGTCCTAAAACCGTGAGCATATCTGCATAATCTTTTCCATAGATTTTTTCCATGATCCGGCTTTCGAAGTACACGGTAAATCCCTCATTCAACCAGAAGTCATTCCAAGTTTCGTTTGTTACCAAATTGCCGCTCCAACTGTGTGCGAGCTCATGCGCCAAAAGGCTAACCAAACTGCGATCGCCGGTTATGATTGTTGGGGTTGCAAATGTTACCACAGGATTCTCCATCCCTCCAAAAGGAAAACTAGGAGGAAGCACAAGCACATTGTATTCTTTCCATGCATATTTTCCATAAAGTGCCGAGGCACTATCGATCATTTTTGGCAAATCGGCAAATTCATAAGCTGCTTTTTCAAGCAATCCGGGTTCGGCATACACCAAACAATTTTCTCCCAACTTTTTCGATTGAAAATCTCCCACTGCAATTGCCATGAGGTAGGATGTAATGGGTAAACTTTGGTGGAAGTAAATCCTCTTATATGGATTATCCCGATAGCTATCGGGAGGGTTAGACAGATTAGACGGATTTATTAATTCGGGATTAGACGGGTTAGACGGATGGGTTGAAATAGGGTTAGATGGTTTAGAAAGATTACTAGAGAGTTTACGTTTTATAAAGTAACGAAATTCACCGGGTTTGTTCGGGTAAAGTTTTAAGAATGAGGGCATATCGGCAAACTTTTGCGCACTCATTACCACATTTAATTCTGAGGGATAATTTACTATTGCATTATAGGTAAACTTTACTGCAGGAACATCCATACAAGGCAACCAAGTTCTGGCCAAAATGGCTTGAGATTGGCTGAACATAAAAGGGTTCTTTTTATCGTGGGTTTGGGAAGGTTTTAACCATTGAATTGCGGAAATGAAATTAGGATTGCGTTTTGTTTCCATTTTATTCCAAGTTCTGTAATGAATTTGAATGATGGTATCATGCTGAGGAGTGGAAATTTCTAAGGACTTTCCGAAAATATCGGAGGAATCTCCAAACTGCCAAGCTAATAATCCCGTTTGACCATAAACCGACTCAATAATAAGTCCCTTCGTATCTAGAATAATCTTGTCGTTCCTTTGGTTAACCAAACCAGAAACAACACCATTAGATGTTCTAATGGTAGCTTTCGACACATCCACTTTCTTCAAATCTCTATTCCATTTTAAATGATAAATGGCAATGCCATGAATGGATTCATCTTGCATATTGATATCCAATTCCAAATCAAGTTTATAGGGGCGAACAATATGGTAATTAGAAAAGCTGTGATTTTGAATATTCCTAGACTTCGCAAACAATGGATTTTGCGCAAAAACATGGAGGTGAAACTCCGTTATAAAACACAAAAAGACAAAGAATTGAACATTAAAAAAAGAGGGTTTATTGATTTTCATTGATGCAAATATCATGATAACACAAAGCAACCACATAAATGTGGATTTAAAAAATAATTTGCGTGCTATAAAAATTATTACATTAACTTTGTGTTTCATTCGGGGTGCCTCTATGGAGTGCTGAGATTATACCCGCTAACCTGCTCAGGATAATGCCTGCGAAGGGAAATGATCAAGTTTTACTTGATGTGTCTCGGATGAAATAAAACAACCGAAACACCATGACAAACAAAAAAATCATTTTATTATTGGCAATTTTAGCAACGGCACAATTTGCATTTGCACAAAAAGATTCGTCAAAAATCAATATCAAAATTGATACTCTTAAATCTATAAATTTCCAACCAATTGAAGAGGTAATTATTAAATCCAACCAAATTCAGCAAACTACCACCAATAATAACGTAATTGGGAAAAGAGAATTGTCTCTTGGAAATTCTGGGCGAGATATTCCTATTTTATTGCAACAATTACCCAATGTAATTACGACATCGGATGCTGGAAACGGCATTGGATATACAGGCATTAGGGTTCGTGGCAGCGATGCTACAAGAACCAATGTTACTGTAAATGGTGTACCTATTAACGATGCGGAAAGTCAAGGAACATTTTGGGTAAACATGCCCGACTTGGTAAGTTCTGCAGGGTCAATTACGCTTCAAAGGGGGTTGGGAACCAGTTTATCTGGAGCAGGAGCCTTTGGTGCAAGTGTGCATGTTCAAACAGATGAAAGTTCAGAATCAAAATTCAATGTGAGTTATGGAAGCTTTAATTCTCTTAAATTCACCGCACAAATTGCAAATAGCTTTGCTTTAAAGAACAAAAACCAACTAAAATTTAACAGCCGAGCTTCATATATAAAATCTGATGGATTTATTGACAAGGCGAGTTCTGACTTGATGGGATATTTGACATCAGCAAGTTATTACACACCCACTTTCTCTATGAAGCTTTTGGCTTTTGGAGGGATGGAAAAAACTTACCAAGCTTGGTATGGAATTCCCATTGAAAAATACAATTTGGGAAACCCAAATCGCAAAAACACTGCTGCAGATTCGGCTGCTTTATGGGATCATTATCTGAGAAATGCTGGTCCTGGATACACCTACCAAACGTCTGCCGACAGTATAAATTTATTTCGAAGTGCCCCAAATAAATATAACTTTTATCAGTATCCCAACCAAACCGACAATTACGAACAGCACCATGTCCATTTGTATTTGAATAAAAAATTATCTAAACAAGCAAGCATCAATTCAACACTTTACTATACCCATGGTGAAGGATATTATGCGGAGTACAGGTACAATGAAAAACTTTCTAATTATGGGTTACCCAATATAACTATCCCCGATACCCTAACAATTTCAATGTCTAATAGCAGCTTAACAAGACAAAGGTGGTTGAATAATCATTTAGTTGGAATTAACGCAAATTACGCTTACGAAACCGCAAAATCATTTTTCACCGCTGGAATTGCCGCAAATAAATATACTGGTCAACACTACGGAATTGTTGATACGGTTTATTCGGCTACCCCACTATACATCAAACAGAATTTACCCAATAAATACTATCAAAATACAGCATATAAAACAGACATCAGCGTATTTTTAAAATACAGTCATTCAACCTCAAGCATGTTTAATTACTATGTTGATTTGCAAGGCAGAAAAGTCATATACAATGGCAATGGAACAGAAAATGCCATACAAGCAATTGACTTTAATTCCAATTATACATTTTTCAATCCTAAGAGTGGTTTCAATTTCAAAAATCCGACTATTCAATTGTCTGAAAATTTCTTGTTACAAGGAACATTGGACGGAAGTATTGGAATGGGATATAAAGAACCTGCAAGAACTGATTTCACAGACAACAGTGTAATTAAAACTCCCCAACCAGAACAACTCATAGATTATGAATTGGGATATCAATTTGCCATTCTTATGAAGCGAAATTATGTCTATACTGATGATAGCAAACAAAAATTCAGTTCAATATTCACAATGAACTTAAACGGATATTACATGGACTATAGAAACCAACTCGTTTTATCTGGAGAGTTAAACGATGTTGGATCAGCCTTGAGAGTCAATTTACCAAAAAGTTACAGAACGGGAATAGAAATAGAGGGAAGTGTATTGATCTTTGATCAAATTAAAAAATACTTTGGTTGGTTTAGCCAAGAACTTAAACTCATAGGAAATATTGCTTTGAGTAAAAATATTATTGAAAATGCACCTGCAAGTTGGTTAGATTATGCCACTTATGAAAAAGTTGATTCAAACTTCCACAACACACCAATATCTTATTCTCCAAACTATGTGAGTTCAATTGGTTTTAACTATACTTTACATTTTTGGAAAACAATTCACTACGACGATAAAAGTGTAAGCAAAACAAAAAGCAATTTAAGTTTCCGTTTGGTTTCAAAATTTGTTGGAAAACAATATCTAGACAATACGGGTGATGAAACTAGAAGACTTGATAATTACAACTTCACTGAATTAATGATCAATTACAGCCAAGTTATTTCTAGTAAAAGTTCAGTAAATTTTAAATTCCAAATAAATAATTTGTTCAACCAGTATTATGCAAATAATGGTTATACCTGGGGATATATGTATGGCAGTAGAAACGTAATTCAAGAAGTTTACTTATTTCCATCAGCAGTGAGGAATATAAATATTTCATTGGGTTATACATTTTAGGGATTTATTTTTACATTAATTTGAAACAAGATTATTAGAATTTGAAACGATGAATTTAATAGATATTTATCTACATTTTTTAATTATTTTTAAAAATAACTTTGAAGGATAATGCCAAACACGTCAAATACAAGAATATTAATAGCCGATGATCACAGCATCATTTTGAGCGGCATTAAAATGATTCTTTCTTATAAATTGAAGGTATACAATGTATATGAATGTTTAAACTTAAATACTTTGGTATTACAAATTAGAGAAAACAAACCATCACATTTGATATTGGATGTGAGCTTCCCGGAAGGTTCGAGTTTGAATATACTAGACGAAATAATTTTAGAATTCCCTGAATTGAAAATCATGATTTTCACAATGCACCCTAAAATTATGTTTGATCACATATTAAAAAAGCATGTAGATGTATCATTTTGCGAAAAAAAACTAGCTGAATCTGAAATCACAAACAGACTAGAAAAGTTTATTCAATCGAGTGAAAAGGCAATAATTGAAAGCAAAACAAAGAAAAGTCGCTTAAGCAAAAGAGAACAAGAAGTGCTCAAATTGCTTTTAGAAGGAAAAACCACTCAGGTAATAGCGCAAGAGCTTTTGGTAAAAAGCAATACTATTTCTACAGTGAAAAATCGTATTTTTGAAAAGCTACAAGTATCAAACATTGTAGAACTTATACAACTATACAATTGAAATTCAAAAAGTTAACATTCATTTTATTCATCTTCAGTTTTCTGCTGATACAAAGTCAATTTGGACAAAACTCTAGTGGTTATTATCTCAAAAGATTAAATAAATTCAACAGCAAATTTGATCAGAACATTGTAACTGATTTATTTTTTGATGAAGATAAAATTTTATGGATTGCTACTCCCACCGGTATTTTTAGTTATAACGGTTTAGAGATTAAAAAATTAACATCTCCAAACAACAGCCGCAGTGTGAGTTTTTTCAAAACCACAGATAATAAAAAAATTATCTTATATGCAGTTGGAAATGTGTATGAAATCAACAAAGATGGTTTCTCTTTCTACTATAAAGACTCATCTCAAAGAGACTTCACTTGGAATTACAAATTTTTAACCGCACCGTTACCTGTTTTTAAAAACATAATTAAATCACGCAAAACTAAAACTTCTTATTTTTCTACAAAGGTTCTCCAATTCAATCAAAATACCATTTACTTTACCAATCCCAATGAGAATAACTATTCGGTAATTTATCTGTTAAATCCATTAACACTAAAAATAGAAACCATTGACAGTGTTGACAATAAAAAAATGTTAGAATTTATAATTGCCGATAAAAATATTTTCGTGCATTATAATGATGGCCAAATTAAAACAATTATCAGTGAAACAAATACAAAATTAATGGAATTTCCTAAGTTGGGTTTTAACATAAAAAATTACAAATTATTTAACCAACCCAATAAAAATCCCATTTTATTAAGCAATCAAAATGCTTGGGTATTGATATTCAACAAAAATAAAAATTGTTATTTTTGGAAACTCATTACTGAAGAATTGCCTTTAGATTTAAGTTATCAAACGGGTATCTACCTACCCGAATTGGATAAACTCATCTTAGGTTCAGAATCAGATGGATTGATCATTTTTTCAAAATCGCATTTTATTACTAAATTCAATTTAAATAAAATAAATAAAAGCAATTATTATATTCAAATTCCTGATTTGAATGGCGACATATTAACGAATGGGGGTTCAATTACTGACAATAAAAAACAATCCAAATTATTCAAAAACCAATGGATTAATAACAATTATATTTTCACGAACAGAACAACTATAATTACCTCTACCTCTGAAAAGATTTTTACATATAATCTTCAAAACCAATCCGTTAAAACAATTTTCAAAACCCCATATAATTCCTATGCCAATTTCTTTAAATACAAACAACACATTTATATTTTTGGCAATACTTTTATTTCCAAATTCGACCCAATTTCAAATAAAACCCAAAACATATATTCTGGAGACATAGGATATTTAAATATCAATACCATAAAGATGGTGGATGGAAATTTTTGGATTGGAAGCACATCGGGATTAACGATATATGACCCCAAAAAAAATACAGTAATTTATAAACTTCAGAAATCAGCCCCACTTCGGAATATTCAGAAATACAACAATGAATATTACTTAACCATGTATGGATTGGGACTTTTAAAAATCGATTCAACTAAATATAATTATCAATTGTTACCACTAGATTTTTATGGAGCTATTAAATATTCACATGGATTTTACACAGATAAGAAAGGATTAATTTGGGTAGCAACCAATAATGGAATGTTGCGATTTTCAGAATTCAGTTTCAAAAATGCCATTTATCGAAAAAAATTCCTTCCAGAACCAGAGTATTTTGATACGGAGGATGGTTTATTGACAGATGAATTTAATGGAGGGGCTTCGCCCAGCTTTCTTAACTACGGCGATACGATGGTTTCATTTCCCTCATTGAAAGGTATTGTATATTTCAAACCAAATACTATTCCTGAAAATTCAAGAAAGTTTCAATTGCTTATTGATAAAATCACCTATTTAAACAAGGAAATTAAACCCAAATTATGCAATTGGTAAGTGTGCAATTTCGCAAGTAACCACTTTTGGGTTCTCATAAACGATGATTCTT
>Ga0214923_10001844_pt1 | contig 29360 bp, 26 predicted proteins | sample LL1510_MetaG_FD_177993 | JGI IMG/M metagenome (GOLD analysis project Ga0214923, IMG submission 177993) | Freshwater microbial communities from Lake Lanier, Atlanta, Georgia, United States - LL-1510 | ecosystem: Environmental > Aquatic > Freshwater > Lake | place: USA: Georgia | collected...
TGAAAAAAGGTTTGAAGCCTTCGCATCTGAACCTTCAGGATAAATTGCTTATGACATTGGAATATTTGAGAGAATAGAGAACCTATTTTTCATCTCGGCCGGAGTTATGGCCTTAGTGAAAGTGCCTGTTATAGAAATGGCAAATCGATAGAAGAAGTATTGATTCGAGATAAGACGTTCGCTTTGCCAGGAAAAAAGGTTTTATTGGATGTATGTCAGAGATTGCAGTTAATAGATGAGCAACACCAAACCAAGGGACGAGAATTCATTATCCCTATTGTGTCTATGCTGATCAAAATGATAGGTAGATAGGTCGGGCACCGGCACGGGCACGAAAACTGGGTTATGCAAGATGTCTAATATCACATACGGGGGGTTTGGGGCGCAGCCAGAGTTTTTGATAGCTCTTATCGGGCGAATCGAATTAGCTTAGGAAACTTTCGAACCAGCTGGCAAGTTTTGAATGGTGACGAGTTCTAGCTGATTGTCGATGCTACCTGCGAGCACCATCCCATGACTCTCCACACCCATCAATTTCGCTGGCTTAAGATTCGCAACCAAAATCACTTTCTTGCCCACAAGCTCTTCTGGAGAATAATGCAAACTGATGCCTGAAACCACTGTTCTCTTTTCAAAACCGAGGTCTACTTGCAGTTTCAGCAGCTTTTTACTCTTCTCCACCTTTTCTGCCGCAAGAATCGTCGCTACACGCAAATCCACTTTGTCAAAATCATCAATTGTGATCGGCTCTTTCAAAGGATTCATAGGTGGCTCCTGGATCGATCCAGCATGCTGTTTATTCAAAATGGCAAGTTCCGCTTCAATCACATCATCCTCCACTCTCGCAAATAAAATTGTGGGCTTTGGCAATGCCGTTCCCGCTTTCAACTCCATTTCCTTGACCTCATCCCATAAAGGCATTGTATCAAGAGCTAACATCTTCCAGATCTTAGTCGATGTTTCAGGTATCAAAGGCTGACTGACAAGAGCGAGCAACTTGATGCAATGAAGACAGAGCACAATCGTTGTCTGATTCTGCGCATCTTTCCATGGCATCTTCAAATCAAAATAGACGTTGCCCTCTTGTGCCAATTCCATAATCAGCTTCGCAACCTTGCGCAAACGATAATCTGCATAGGCCTCTTCAATTTCTGAGACAAGACGGATCATGGTGTTTTGGAAGCGCATATCGATCTCTTCCAAATCACCCATTTTAGGAATTTTGCCCTCCATCTTACTCTGCACAAATACCAGAACACGGTTCACAAAGTTGCCAAATTTGCCGAGCAACTCGGTATTGCAACGCATCTGAAACTCTTTCCAACTAAAGTCAGAATCTCCACTCTCTGGTGCTGTCGCTGCTAGATGATAGCGAATTTGATCCGAAGTGAATTTTTCAAAAAAGCCGTCGAGATCGACATACCAGCCATCTGACTTGCTAAATTTTTTCCCTTCAAGATTGTAAAATTCATTCGCCACAAGGTCATCGACCAATTTGTAAGGCTTGCTTTGTCCCATGATCATTGCAGGGAAGAAAACCGAATGGAAAGGGATGTTGTCTTTGCCGATAAATTGAACGTAATGGCTCTTTGAGTCAAGCCAGTAGCGCTTCCAGTCTTTATTGTGGATCACGCCCCACTCTTCAGTGGCAGAGATATAGCCAATCGGCGCATCAAACCAGACATAAAAGACCTTGTTCTTCACACCATCGAGCGGTACTCCCCACTCAATATCCCTGGTGATCGCTCTCGGACGCACCTCATCAAGATAATTCTTAGCAAACTCCTTCACATTGGGACGCCAAGGACGACACTCTAAAAAGGCCTCTATCTCCTTCTGAAACTTTTCCAAATGCAAGAACCAATGATCTGTCTTCTTGAGAGTCAGCGGAGCATTGGTCAGCTTGGAACGGGGGTTTTTGAGATCGGGCGCCTCGTAGCTCGCTCCACACTTTTGACACTCATCCCCTCTAGCATTCTCAAAACCACAGCGCGGGCAGCTCCCCACTACATAACGATCCGCTAAGAAACGATTATCTTCTTTGGAATAGAGCTGTTCACACTCTTGCTTCTCCACAAAACCCTTATCGACAAGGTCTTTGAAAAACTCTTTAACTAAGGGGGCGTGGTATTTGGTTGTCGTGCGTGAATAGTGATCGAATTGGATCTGAAACTTGTCAAAGAGAGCTTTGTTGACTGCATAAAAATGATCGACATGCTCCTGCGGAGTTCTTCCTGCCAACTCAGCGCTCAGTGTGATCGCCATCCCATATTCATCTGAACCAGAAATATAGAGGACATCGCTCCCCCTTAATCTCTCGAAACGGCAGTAGCAGTCAGCAGGAAGATAGGCTCCCGCCATATGACCAAAATGGAGCGATCCATTAGCATAGAGCAGCGCTGAAGTGACAAGAATTGGCCTCTTCACTCTTCAGTCTCTGCCTCGATATCATCATTTTCTGAAATCGCCTTCAACACTTCAGTAGCCAGATGTGAACGCATGCCCTCACCATTCCCTACGCGGATTTTCACGAGATCAATTGCATAATTGACCAATTTAAACGGATTAGCAAAACGGTCGTTTAGCCTCTCATTTGTTAGTTTACCCATCTCTCCTATGCTCCTCTGCAATAAATATGCTTCTAAAAACCTGATAAGTAATCGCTAGATTGTCATTCACGATGTTGTAGTCATAATGCTCAATCATTTTCATCTCACCCTTAGACCAATCCAAACGGCGGTCGATTGTCGCTCGATCTTCAGTGTGTCTATTGGTCAATCTTCTCTCTAATTCTTTCATCGAAGGTGGACTGATAAAAATAAAAGTCGCATCCATCCGCTTCTTCACATTCATGGCGCCTTGTGTATCGATCACAAGGACTACATGTTTTCCTGCCTTCAAATACTCTTCAACGATGCTTTTCTTCGTGCCGTATAGATTGCCATAGATCTCAGCCCACTCGAGAAAATCATCCTCCTGCTCAAACTCCTCTCGTGAGACAAAGTCATAGTCAACACCCTCTTTCTCATCACCTCGTGGCGCTCTTGTGGTAGTCGAGCGGCTGCGCACCACGCAATTGGGAAATTCATTCACAAGCATACCGACCAAAGTAGATTTGCCCGTTCCAGATGGTGCGCTTACTACAAAGAGCTTTCCCTTCTCAAAATTGCCAAGAAGTTTCTCACTCAACGTTCTGTACCTGCTCTCTCATTTTTTCCAGCTGGCTTTTGATTTCCACTACAAGCTGACCCTTCGCTCCCATAGTATTGCTCTCGCGAATCAACTCTTGGAGTAGGAAGTCTAACTTCTTCCCACAAGCTCCTCCCTCTTCCATGGTCATCCGAAACTTCTGAGCATGGATTTTGAAACGGACAATCTCCTCAGTCACATCAGCCTTTTCAGCCAGAAGAGCTACTTCACGCAAAATGCGCTCTTCATGTTCTGTACCCTTAACAAGCTCGCCTAGGCGAGCTGCCAGCTTCTCTTTGAAACGATCAGCATTTCCGCTATTTGCTTTTTCGATTTCAGCGACGCGCTCTTCCAAAAAAGTGAGCCGACTATCAAGATCTTGAGCCAGCTTCTTCCCTTCAAAAGCACGCATTTCTAAAAGACCTTCTAGCGCTGTTTCGACTGCCTCTAAAATTGGTTTGAGGGGCAAATCTCCACCTTCAGTAATGAAAAGCTCGCGTTCATTCATCAACAGCTTGAGATCAAAGGGGACATCAAGCTCTAACTCCGCAGCAATCGCTTCCCATCCCTTTTTCAGCTCCTGAGCCAAGGCTAGGTTGGGTTTGATTCCGAGAGAGCCAGTACGCTGCCAATTGAGAGTGAGGTGGATTTGACCACGAGAGAGCTTCTCTCCTAGAAGAGTGCGCAATTGGGCGTCTAGAGAGGGAGAAACTTGAGGAAGGTTGATATTGATCTCGAGATAGCGTCTATTGACGCTCTGGATCTCTGCAGAAAAACGCCCAGCTTGGGAAAGAGCCTCACCAGAGCCATAGGCAGTCATGCTTGAGAGCGAAAACTTTTTTTGCATGGTGGGAGAATACCTGAAGAAAGCCTAAAGGTCAAGCTCTCTGAACAGTACCTAAAAACTCCCCTCGCCTATAAACGACTATCGATCTTCAGGCTTTGGATCAAAAGTGACCCTTTCCCCGAGAGCGCCTGAGGCTTCACTATAGCGTTGACGCCCTTCCTTTAATAGGCCCTGACAGAGGCGCACAATGGCCACAGAAGACTCCGAGCAAGGAGGATTCAGATTCCAGCTAGATGTAGAGATAGGAGGAATTTCCATGCCTATCATTATATCATAGAATGACTTATATTTTATTAAGTTTTATTATTAAATATTTGTAAAGAACAAGCATATCTCTAGAATCACTGGAGGAATCTGCTATTATTAAAATTTATTTTATTAATTGGTTCAGTGAAATGACTGCCAAAGCTGTTTGACCAACAAGAACTGTACATGCTACAAGTAGATGAGACCCTTTTCGGCTAGCAATACCACCAAAATCTGTATCGGGATCTTCAGAATCCTTTATTGAAACGTAAGCATAAGCAAGTTCGCCCGATATCCATAGAGCAGCTCCGCCAGCTAGTAATAGAGCTACTGGTCTTGAAACGTAGTTTTTTAGTGCATTTGCAGACACTATCTGTATGGTCGAAAAGCCTATATTAAACATGGGACCTGAAAAATCAATTACAGATTGCTTCCATGAAGCTTCTTCTAGGTATTTCTCACCTAGCAAAGCACTTCCAGTACCACTTTCTGTCTCAATGTTGACACTACAGTTCTCACCTGTGAAAAACTTATAAGCTAAAGCATGGCCTATCTCATGTACGCAGACATGGCAATATGCGAGGGTCAGAACTCTTAAAAAACGGCTAGCTAAGCATCTATTTGATAGAGATGAATGTAGCTGTCACCATGAAAAGGAGGTTTAGAGCGTAGGCCTTCCTCAAATATTAGGCGAATACCCAATGGATCGTAAGATCCCTCTCTTCCATAAAAAAGAGAACCTAAAATTCTCATTTATTTTATTTCCATTTGTTAATTAACTATCATTATAAACGATTTAATTATTTAACTAAATACATTTTATAAAATAAAGTTTAAATTATTTTAAATGTTACTTATAGCCAATTCAATTAATAACTTTACATTTGGACGTTCCAAAACTCTCAGGCTTGAAAGGTCCTAATAGGATTTTGCCACAAGTAATGGCCAGACAGAGCGTTTCGAAGCTCATGTTTTTTAAACATGAGTTAAAAAGGCTCTCTCAAAGGTGCCTTCCTAGATGGCCATCATTTGTGATAAACGGCATAACTGAATGAGAAAGAGCGTCTATGGATCGGGCAAAGACCATGCTTTTCAACAGCTTCTCGATGCTTCTGAGTTCCATATCCCTTGTGCGCATCAAAACCATATTCTGGATATTCTTCATGATAGGCTAGCATCAGACGGTCTCGCACCGTTTTGGCAATAATCGATGCCGCAGCAATAATCTGCGATAAACGATCTCCACGAATCACCTTCAAAGAGGGAATTTCGCTTTTTAGTTGCAAACCATCGACAAGCAAAAAGTCAGGCTTTTCTGCTAAATTCGCAACAGCTTCATGCATCGCTCTGACAGTCGCCTGAAAAATATTGATCTCATCTATGATGGTGTGAGAGACAATCCCCACTCCATATAAGACATTCTCGTTTTCAGTCAGTTGAAGAAAAAGCTGCTCCCGCTTTTTAGCTGAGAGCAGCTTACTATCGTTGATGCCAGGAAAGAAAAGCTGCTTTTTGAAAATACAGGCAGCTGCAACCACAGGTCCAGCAAGGGGGCCTCTCCCCGCTTCATCTATCCCTGCGATCGATGAGAACCCCTGACTTAAAGCCTCTCTCTCCAATTTAACAAGTTCTAAGAGACGCTCTTGCTCACTCTTGAGAAGTTGTTTCGACGGGTTCTTGAAGTTCTTCAGCACGCACAGTCTCGTTCATCAATGTCACATTTGATTCGTGGTCGTTAGCTGGGCCTTTGCGCTGCTTAGCTGTTCGAGCACCAATCTTCTCTTTCACTTTAGCTGCTTTTCCTGCTGTGCCTCTAAGGTAGTAAAGTTTCGCACGTCTCACATCACCCTTCTTCACAACTTCAATCGCTGTGATTCTTGGGCTATGCAAACAGAAGACACGCTCCATCCCCTCACCATAAGAGACGCGGTGTAGAGAAAAAGTCTCAGAAATGCCATTACCCTTGCGAGCAATCACAGTGCCTTGGAAGACCTGAACCCTCTCCTTCTCACCCTCAATGATGCGCGTTGATACACGGACCGTATCTCCAATATGGAACTCGGGCACATTGTCTTTCAACTGCTCACTGTCAAAATCATCAATCATTGCGTCCATTTTTCTACTCATTCTCCTTTGGAATCAAGAAGCAACCAGTCACATCCTTCCAGATTAGGAAGTCTTACTGCATTCTCGCATCCAGCTGTTATTTCAAATCTTTGTACAGGCCTTTTCAGAGGTTCGTCCTGTATCACTAGTTTTCTCTCGAGCCCGTCCACTATTAAAGTCATTTCCATTTATAGCCTCCAAATCAGGCCGTACACGCCTCGTCTTTTCCCTTCTTCTCTCATCTCTCCATGCCTCAATCTCTGCGTGATTTCCACTCAGTAACACTAAAGGCGCCTCCTTGCCTTCAAAAGTCGCCGGCCGCGTGTAGTGAGGGCAATCCAAAAGGTCTCCCTCGAAGGAGTCCTGGGCAGCAGCCTCTTCATGCCCAATCACTCCCGGTATAAATCGAGAAAGAGCATCGATCATCACTAGAGCTGCTGGCAAGCCGCTCGTGAGGACAAAGTCCCCAATGCTGATCTCCTCATCTACCTCATCTAATGCACGCTCATCAATGCCTTCATAATGGCCGCAAAGCAAGATGAGATGCTCCTCCCGAGCAAGCTCGGCACAAAGGGCAGCCGTTAACCTCTTCCCTTGTGGCGAAAGGTAAATCAGACGAGAACCTTCTCTTCTCTTCGCCCGAATCGCTTTGACAACCGGCTCGGCCATCATCACCATTCCAGGCCCACCACCAAAGGGACGGTCATCGACCTTTTTATGCCGGCCTTCCGCAAAATCGCGAATATTCGTTTGGCTAACTGTGATAAGACCCTTCTCTATTGCACGACCCAAGATGCTCTCCTTCAAAGGAGAATCTAAATAGCCGGGAAACAGCGACAGGATCTCAACTTCCACAGTTAAACCGCTGCTGCTTCACGATTCTTGCGCGCTTCGCGCTTCTTAGCACAGCGCTTAGCACGTGTTTTATCGCGCTCTTTTCTCATCTCAATCACAACCTCTGGCGCTACACGCTTAACCAACGTTTCGCCTTTCGGTGTTAGCTCAGCACCCTGGCGCAACCAAAAGAGAATACGCTCTGCATTCACTTTGATACCAGCTTCTTTCACATGCGGATCATATTGACCCAACAGCTCAAGATACTTTCCATCACGCGGATTGCGCGCATCTGTTAGCACAAGTCTGTAGACGATGTGGTTGCGACGCCCTAGGCTGCGCAAGCGAATTTTCAGTCCCATTTACATTCCTCCCATCATTTTTTCTAATCTCTTCTTGTTGGCCCCGCCTTTGAAAAACTGCTTCGACTGCTTGAAGCTCTTTTTCAACTTGTTCACATCGGATAGCGTAGACCCACTCCCCTTAGCCAATCTCTTCGATCGTGACATTGTCAACTCATCCTTCTCACACCGTTCACGTGGTGTCATAGACAAGATGATCGCCTCAATCTTGAAAAACTCTTTCTCCTTATCGGCAAAGTCAGGAAACTTGGATGCACCAGGCACCATCTTCATCAACTTGCTGAAAGAACCCATCTTGCGCACAGCCTGAATCTGCTTCAGGTAATCTTCATAGGTGAAAGAGGCTTTGCGCATCTTCTCTTCCATATCAGCAGCTTCTTCTTCAGAGATGTGCTCCTTGGCCTTCTTCACCAAGTTGATCGTGTCGCCCATCCCCAGAATACGGTCAGCCATCGAATCAGCATTGAAAATCTGCAAATCTTCAATGCGCTCACCCACACCTTCAAATTTCAAAGGCTTGCCCGTCACTTCACGAATCGAAATCGCCGCTCCACCGCGAGTATCTCCATCGAGCATAGTCAGGATCGATCCAGTAATTCCAAGCCGCTCTTCAAAACTCTTTGCCGTAGTCACTGCATCTTGTCCAGTCGCTGCATTGGCCACGAAAAGCACTTCGCACGGCTTCACACTCTTCTTGATTCTAGCGAGCTCATCCATCAGAGGCTCGTCGATGTGTAAGCGTCCCGCCGTATCTAGAATCAAAACATCTACATTTTCACGTGTCGCCTGCTTGACCGCTTCCTGAGCCACCTTTTCAGCACTCTTCTCACCTTCGATCGCATAGACTCTTACCCCAATCGAGCTACCCAAAGTCTTGAGCTGCTCAACCGCTGCTGGCCTTGCCAAGTCACAGGCAGCAAGCGCGACTTTCTTACCCTTCAAAAAGTGGGCAAGCTTGGCGGCTTGCGTTGTCTTTCCCGACCCCTGCAAACCGCAGAGCATGATCACCGCAGGCCGCCCTTTCAACTCTAACTTCGCTTCACCTCCACCCATCAAAGCTGCCAATTCATCGTGCAGAATCTGAGTGAACTGCTGGCCAGCTGTGACAGAGGCGATTACTTCATCTCCTAAAGCCTTCTCTTTTACACGTTTAATGAAATTTTTAGTAACAGTGTAATTGACGTCAGCTTCGAGCAGTGCGAGACGAACCTCTCTCACTGCCTCGGAGATATTCTCCTCGGAAAGTTTCTTTTTCCCGATCATCGAGACAAAGATACCGCTCAATTTTTCTGATAAAGCACCAAACATGACCAATCAGGATACGCTAAAATTTATCACCGATCAAGGGAAAAATGATAAAAACGATCGTGCCCCGACCAATCGGGCTCTACAATGCCTCCGCCAAAAATCTCCTTGACTCGACTCCCCATCCTTGCACCGATCTCAAGCCAAATCTTTTTTCGAACCCGCTCTTTTTCAAGGGCGAGTCTTTCATAGAAACTGTAGCCTCCTTCGAGGGCCAGTTTCGGCTCAAAATCGCGCACTTCTCTCGAAAGAGCAGCCATATCTTCTACGTAGGGTGGATTGCTGACCAAGATGTCACAATCGCCTTCAAAAGGTGCGAGAAGATCGCCTTGTAGAATTTCAACATCAACGCCATTAAGATCGGCATTTCTGCTCGCCACTGCAAGGGCTTCGGGAGAAATATCAGAGATGACGACAGTGAGATCGGGGAAGCGCTTTTTCAAAGCGATGCCGATCGCGCCAGAACCTGTGCAGACATCCCAAAGAATTCCTTCAACCCGCCCCATCTTCTCAATCAAAATTTCTGTTTCAGGTCGGGGGATTAGGACTGAGCGATTCACTTCTAGGGTGACTCCTGCAAAATCCACCTTGCCGGCGATGTAAGCAGCGGGCTCACCACTGCCTCTTCTTTTGACCGCCTCTCGGCATTTTGAAAGCTCTTCCTCATCGAGCGGACGCTCAAATTGCAGGTAAAGATCCAATCTTTTTTTACCAAGCGCGTCGGCAATCACCTCTTCAGCAGAGCGTCTTGGTCTCTCGATCCCCTGCTTCTCCAAAAACGCTGCGGAGAGCAAAACCACATCGAGAAGAGTTTTCATTTGAATTTCTCTTCGTGGAAATATTTGACAAGCGACATTAAAATCTGGTCGAGATCTCCCTCCATCACTCTATCTAGGGAGTAGACGGTGAGATTGATTCTGTGATCAGTCACTCGATTTTGTGAAAAATTATAAGTGCGGATCCGCTCGGAACGGTCGCCTGTGCCAATCTGAGAGGCACGTAAACTAGCCTCTTTTTCCTGTCTAGCTCGTCTGATCGTATCAGCAATCTTGGCTTTCAAAAGACGCATCGCCTTGTCTTTGTTTTTGTGCTGACTCCGTTCGTCCTGGCAGTAAGCCACAGCTCCTGTCGGAATGTGCGTGATGCGAACGGCTGAGTCTGTTGTGTTGACGTGCTGTCCACCCGCCCCAGAAGCTCTGTAGGTATCGATTCTTAAGTCTTTCTCATCGAGCTTAATATCCTCTTCTTCATTAGGCTCCAACATGACAGCAATCGTGATTGCCGAAGTGTGAACACGACCTTGAGTTTCAGTCTCAGGCACACGCTGGACGCGGTGGGTTCCCGCCTCATATTGCAAAAGGCGATTCACCTTAGAGCCCGATACAGCCATAATATATTCTTTGAAACCGCCAAGATCAGACTCGGAAAAGCTCAAAGTCTCACATTTCCAACCCTGAGCGTCGGCAAAGAGCTTGTACATCCGAACGCAGTCGCCCACAAAAAGCGCAGCCTCATCACCACCGGTGCCAGCACGCAACTCCATGATCACATTGCGGTTATCATCAGGATCTGGGGGGACGAGAAGGTTTTCAAGCGCATCACTGAGTTTGGGGATAGACTCACCAAGCTTTGCAATCTCCTCTTCAAGAAGAGCGCGCATCTCTAAATCTTTCTCTTCTTTTAGAAGCAAGCGACTTTCAGAAAGCGCCTTCTCTGATTTCTCGAGAGAAGTAGCCGCTTTCTTGATGTCGCTTAGATAAGAGTGCTCCTGAGTCAGTTCGCGGTAATGTTTAGGATCGCTAAAAGCATCGGGACGCGCTAATTCATCCTCAATCACTACCAGACGAGCGAGAAGCTCATCAACCTTCTTTTTCACTTCACTTTCTTCTTGAGAGGGTCTTCTTTTTTAGGACCAGCGACACCAGCAGCTGCTTTTTGCTGGTAACGCTTCTTGAATTTGTCAACGCGACCCTCAGCATCAATGAGAGCATTGCTGCCTGTAAAGAAGGGGTGTGATGCCGAGCTTGTAGGAACGTAGCAAACAGGATACTCCTTGCCTTCAAAAGTCTCTTTGCCAGTAGGCTTAAGAGTCGAACCTATTATAAATTTGTGACCTGTTGAACTATCCACGAAAAGAATTTCTTGGTAGTCAGGGTGAATGCCATCTTTCATTTAAAACCTCTAGATTATCGAAAGAGGGAGAATTTACTTTCTTTTCTGGAAAAATACAAGTAAAATCTGGTGCATGTGGCGAGCTGTCTTCCTCCTTTTTTTTGCGTTCCCGCTCTTTGGACTGTCTCTCAAAGAAAAATTGAGCGATGCGGTTCCAGGAAGCTATGTCGTGACCGCTCAAAATAAAAGCGCAACTTTTTTCTTTATTCGTTCTGTTGAAAAAAACAAATTGTTGATGGAAGAGGTTTCGATTCCCATGAGCCGCGCTCCGATGGATTGGAAGGGCTGGTTTGAGAGTGGAGCTCCGGGCCATACGCTTTGGACCTCTTCACTCGTCAATCTGGATAAAGGAGAGCTGGAGGAGACTTTCTCATTTACTCATGAGGGGTGGATCGATCAGTCGGAAGCAAACGCCTTCTTTGCCACTCTTCTCAACCTCTCATTCCGTGAGATTCCTGAAGAGAACCGCAAAAAAGTGGGTTTCCCCCCAAAGCATGGTCAGCTCGACAAGCGGACTCTCTGGCAACCCCGCCTGATTGTGAATGGAGAGGTCGTAGAAGGGAGTTACTTTACTGCCTTTGAAACCAGATGGCCTAATGACCGCACCGATCTTGCAAGAAGACGTATTGAAGTTTATTTTCCGGAAGAGTCTGGAGCCTTTTTCCCTCACTGGATTGAGGTCGATGGCAAAGTGACCACAGTCCAACTCCACGTAATAGATTCTGGCACAAGCGCGCGTTCGCCAAAACCGAAGCTCCCCTACCGCCGTCCCCAGATCATTGGAAATGCGAGACTAACTGAACAAGGCGTAGAGATTAAAATCCAAACGCCCGATTATTTTTCAAATTTTCATGTGTTAGCTGAAGATGCTGAGGATTATTATAGCAGACCTCACTTCCTCAAAGCCTCTTTTGAAAATGGCGTGATCACTGTTCCCCAAAATGAGCTAGCCAATCTAGACCAGGGAACTTCCTATTTCTTCATCATTTCTCCGATGGAGGCACCCGAATGCACAGTTACTTCGCCTGAGCCACTTGTTGTTAACAAAAGCGCAAACAATTAGACCTATTATTAAATAGGTGAATTTCAAAATCTTGCATAACGATTCCACAATCAGCAGATTTTTTACTAACAAGTTATGAACAAAATTTCCACAATCGATCAATAGGGTTTTTTGATTCAAAAAAGGTGAGCATGCCATTTGTGACACCATTTGTTGTAAATGGTATGAAATCGGCCGTTTTCAACCTAATCGGCTATACTTTTTCATGCCACTCCTTGTTTCTTAGGATTGGTATTAATTGATCATTCATTTATTGTGTTTACATCATGGCGCGATTTTATTCGCTTCGCAAGTCCCGGAAGATTCTGCGAAGTCATTATTCGATCTTCAAACGTAAAGAGAAGAGCTTAGCCTCCTCTGAAAAAAAAGAGATCGAAGGTGATCTACGTGAGCTCGATGCTGCACTCTTAGAAAAAAATCGAGAACGTGCTTCGATCGCAGCGCGCCAGGTCCAATTACACGGAAAAGAGGGACTGCGCAAGAGCCTTTGGGATGTGACACGCGACCTCATTTTAGCGATTGTTTTTGCTGTCGTTGTTGCCTTTGTCATCCGCCAATTCTGGTTTGAGCTTTATCAAGTTCCGACCGGTTCGATGCGCCCTACTATCGAAGAGCAGGACCGCTTACTTGTTTCTAAAACAACTTTTGGCATTAATTTCCCCTTCCATGATCGCTTACATTTTTTCGATAAAACCCGTGTTCAGCGTAATGGCATTATTGTACTGACAACAAAGAACATGGACCTTGCTGACAGCGACATGCTCTATTTTGGCTTCTTACCGGGCAAAAAGCGCTTTGTAAAGCGTTGTGTCACAAGACCTGGCGATACGATTTATTTCTACGGCGGCCGCATCTATGGTTTTGATAAGGAAGGCAAACCCTTTGATGAATTATCCAATCCTGAAATTTTGGAAAAAGCAGGGATCGAAAAAATTGAGCACATTCCTTACATCACTTTTGATGGGAAGTCGCTTCTCAAGAAGCCGCTTTCGAGCGGCGTCTTTGGAGAAGTGACGATCAAGCAGATGAACCTGCCTGTTGCAAAAATGCAAGTCCGACCAGATGGTGGTGTGAATGGCACATTTTTCAATGGAGTTGAGTGGACGAAAGAGAATCTTAATGCGTTGAAAACTCCGCATCAGAAGCCTGAAAGCTATAGCGACCTTTGGGGTATTGGCAACTTTGCTATGTGTCGATTGCTGACAGTACAAGAGATGGAACGTCTATACCAAAGAACTGGGGATGCACCCCTTTACTTAGAGCTGCGTCACACTCCCAATATGCAGCATCCAAAGCCGCAGATCCGCCAGAGTGATCAAGGGAAATACTTCCCGCAGTTTATTCCATTTGTATCACTCATTCCCCTGCAACAAAAGCATTTGAATGCTCTACAAGAGGCGATGATTACAGCACGTTTTGTGGTAAATGAGGGTGGTGCTTTTCGCTATATTGAGGGAAATAGACGTCCTCAACGCAAGGAATTCGATCCAAAGTTCCCTCATGTTGAGAATGGCGTTTATGAGTTTTACTATGGCAACGGGTACAAGGTCTTTCCAACGGGAATACAATGGGGGTTGGCTCCGAAAAATCCTCTCTATAGCCACTCTCCTGAGAATGTGCAAAAGCTCTTTAACTTGGGATTTGCATTCAATACGCTCTACTCTCCTCATCTCCGCGATCAGCCATTTTTCCCCATGAGATATGCATACTGGCGTGATGGAGAACTCTTTGTGATGGGAGCTCCTATTTTGAAAAAGGGTGATGAAACACTCAATACTTTCATCGCAGAAGAGCTAGCGCGTGAGAAAGAAAGTTCAGAAAGCACACCCTACATCGCTTTTGTCGATCGCGGTCCACCTCTGAAGGAGGATGGCTCTCTCGATGTTGATTTCGTCCGTGCATTTGGTTTGAAGGTTCCAGATAATGCTGTAGTCGCTTTGGGCGATAACTATGCTGGAAGTGCGGATAGCCGTGACTTTGGTTTTGTCCCCGCACACAATTTACGCGGCGCTCCCTCATTCATTTTCTGGCCACCAACGAAAAGAGTTGGACCTCTCGCACAGCCGCCCTATCCTTGGATCACTTTCCCCAATCTTTTATCCTGGACAATCGCACTCATCGTCTTTCTTGTGTCATATCTTTGGGTACGCCGTCGCAACAAACGATCGATTTTCAAAGATTGATCCAACTCTCTTCAAGCCTATTTTTCAATCGAATCGGCTATACGACTTGGACTCCCATCAAAGAGCAGATACCATTTGCAACAAATAATCTCTCAAAGCTACCGTGCTAGATCGTCATCATTTATGAAATTATTTGTTGCAAATCGTATGACACCTTAGACGCGGTAAAAATTATGAGAATCCCTCATCCATTTTTCTTTATAGATATTTGGCTCGAAATTAATATGTATTTAACAAAAGGGATCATCGATGGCTGCACTGACAGACAGACTACCTCAAGCCACGCAAGCAACATGGTCACAACAAAGTCGAAATAATACTAGCACACGCATAGTACTGATTGCGCTGGCTGTCATTGGTAGCAGTGCTCTTGCAGTCGGTTTGGTCGGTCTTTTGGCTCAAACTCCTATTGCGAGAGTTCTTGGCAAAGCAGGCTGTATCGCTTCAACTGCAACGGGTGGAAGTCTTCTGCTAATTGCAACAGCACTGGGTGTTTGTCGATCGAGGAAAATAGCAAAAATCCCCGTAACTAATACCTTGAGCAATCCGACCACCTACAGAGATCCAAGTCCTGCGTTTGAGTTAAAATATCGACGCCAGGAAGGGATTGATCCGCAGCCAGGCGAGTTCGAGTATCAAAAAGGGGCTGATACAAGCTATTTACACATTCTAACTTTTGATGGACGATATATTTTCTTTGAAGTGCGCGATCAGCTCAATCCTTTTGATATGCAGCTCGTCATTGAGGATGGTCAGCTTGTACTACCTACCAACGCCTATTGCGATCGTCTAGTGATTGGGGACTTCAAAAGCGGTGAACTTGCCCTCAAATCGGAGGCTGTAGAAAAACTTTGTGCACATCATGATCAATATAAGAATACCTCTCAGCTCATGGAATTTTATGAATATAATCAGCCTCCTCAGCTCATTTTAGGAGGAAAGGTCACACTTGACCTTAAACACAATAGTGATACAGACAGTTACAGCCTGGGTGATCGAGTGATCATTAATAACGAAGGTTTTGTAGATCATCTTGCCCTTCGTGATGCGCTCCGAGAGGTGTGGAAAGAAGTTGTTATCACAGATAAAGTCGACACTTTAGAAGATGCTAGACGTCGCTTCGATCAACAAGTTGAAACGCCCTACTTTGCCATTTTGAACAATAGTAGGGATAAGCCCGCCTACTTAGTAGTTGGATTCTCAAAGCTGGATACCCACATCTATTCTATCAACGGAGATGAAGGAAACTACACGATCAAAGGGATTCCTTTCCTGATTTCTGACGGTAAACCGGCAAATCTTTTCAGATTAACTGAATTGGGTCTTGCAGATTACGTAAATATAAGAAATCTACCAACCATCTTGAAAGATCAGCGAGAGGTTAGCCCTGAAACTCGAGCAACTGATGAGATAGATGAGAGCCTGAGTACTCTGAGATCTACTCACCGCCAATATATTCAGGTAGATGATGCAATCTTAAAACCAGGCCAATTTGTCTATAATGGGCAATATTTAAGGGTTTGTAATCCAGAGGGAAAATTCATTGTCATCACGGTTCATAATGAACCAAACCCTTTTGGTCTAAATCTCTTTATCGCAGATAAGGCTCTTTATTTGCCTGCTGATATCTATGGCCCTTGTTTACACATCGGCACATTAAATAGAGAAAATCGACTCACGCTCAATCCACAACAAATAGAAGCTCTTCGCTTACGCCAAGCTGAATATTGTGATGTAAACCTCAGCTTATGGTTAGATACTAGTGAAGCTACTGGACGATTGGTTTTCCCGGGAAACTTAAGCCTCGGGCCAACCGAAATGAAAGATGGATATTTGATTCTTAATGAGGAAAAAGTTGTAGATCGATTGGGCGCATTCGATCATACAGCTCTAAACCAAGTTCTAGAGGTAGCATGGAATCGGGTTATTTGTGCTGATAAAGTCGATAGCCCAGAAGCTGCTGGTCAACGGTTTATTTCAGCAATTGATCAGCCTAGTTATGCCATTATGTACGACAGTGCCAATAACCCTGCCTACTTCGTACTCCGCTTATTAAATCATCATACTTACGTCTATCGCATTGTTGTGGATGGTGAAAATTTCACAATTAACAATATTCGCTTTGCTATACGTGATGATAAACCAGAAAATTTTATCAAGTTATGCGGATTTGGTGATGCAGCTCTAATATTAGATCGCAATGGAGACCCAATCCCAAAAATTCCTCAGACCCGCACTCAAGTGCCTATAAATCTTACTGATGACGAGGATCGATTGACAAAGAGTTTCGAAGATTCTCTTCCGAATCTTAATGTATATGGAGTAGTGCGATTGGATCAAGTCGATCAAAATGGTCATCAAACATTTCTTGGCTTCCGTACACGTCAATTGATCCCTTACAGAGCAACTGAAGGTGATGTCATGATTTTCCCTGTGACGAAAGATAGGACTGTACAGGCCCATTACCAAACCGCAGATGGTTCATTCAATTTCGCTCCTACATCAAATCTATCTGAAGATTTTCCTGTTGTGATTGATAATCAACTGATTGAAGCAGCTGCAGACGAGATGCTCAGATTGGACAATGATAATAGACACCGTCAAATGGCAGAAATGGATTTTCCCCTTAAAGAAACTATGATTGGCGAAACCCTTGATGATATTTACGCAACCGTTGAGATGGAAGGCATAAATAGCGGTAACAGTTGGAGATTAGCGATTGTAGATAATGCTGCATATCATATCGTGGTTGCGTTTAACAAACAAATTTTTGGTTATCCTGTTCCTTTACAAACAACAAATAGCCTATATCAATTCTCACTTATCTCTAGAAGTGGCGGAAAACTAGAGATCTTTCATGGCAATCGCTTATTTGCACAGAATATCTCAGAAAGCATTCCGAGTCCAACTTTGCATACATGGGCAGTGCTTCGTGAGATTACAAAGACAGATGTAACCCCGACAAAAATTGGTTGTCCAATTTTTAGAGATATAACTGCAGCACATCGCATACTTTCCCCTGGGACACTTGGTGTCAGTCAAGATGGAAAGGAGTTCTATTTAAAAACTGGGGAAGGTCGTATCTTGATGATTATGGCTGCCGAAGTCCCGACTATTGGTCGCATCTGGACTCACCCTTTAAATATGCGATTACATTACGTCACAAGAGAGGGTATGATAGAGCTAAGCCAAGTCAATCCTCTATCTACGATCAATACTATTTCAGAGGAGGATCTACGATTGACTTATACAGGAGACGCAGGACAAGAGCCGTCTTATACATTTGCAATCGATGAAGCTAAAAGAACCTTAGACCTCACCTGTAACCAATCTACGATTAAAATCTCTATAGCAACCGAGAGGGGTAAACCTGGTACAGTCTTTAGGTATACTGAACGGGAAAGTTATAAGTATATGGCATTCAGTGGAGAAACATTCGATTTAACAGAGACTTCTATTCGTACAATCTTCAATCAAGCCTTGATTGATCATCCAAAGATCTCCGATCTTCCCCCCCCGCCTCTTAGTAGAATCGCTGAATAGAGGCGTTGCATAGACGGATTATACCATTTATAATGAATAATGTTACAAATGAGAGCCCATTCAGTTGAAAACTGGAAATTTGGATTGTTCATTAGACATCTTGCATAACTCAATTTTCGTGCCCGTGCTGGTGCCGGTGCCCGACCCAATTTTCATATCACTGAAGCATTAGTATAATGTAACGCTTGTTTTGCAAGTGTGAGTTTTGTGTGCAAAAATATGACACGATCAAGGCGTTGCCATCTAATAGATTCAAGTCAGTTTTTCAAATCATCGTGAGTATGGTCCAAGCGGCGGAGCATCAACGCATGAAAAAAGGTTTGAAGCCTTCGCATCTGAAGCTCGAGGATAAATTGCTTATCACATTGGAATATTTGAGAGAATAGAGAACCTATTTTCATCTCGGCCGGAGTTATGGCCTTAGTGAAAGTGCCTGTCATAGAAATTGCAAATGGATAGAAGAAGTATTGGTTCGAGATAAGAGGTTCGCTTCGCCAGGAAAAAAGGTTTTATTGGATGTATGTCAGAGATTGCAGTTAATAGATGAGCAACACCAAACCAAGGGAAGAGAATTCATTATCCGTATGGTGTCTATGTTGATCAAAATGATAGGTAGATAGGTCGGGCACGCTCACGGGCACGAAAATTTGGTTATGCAAGATGTCTATTGTGGTTGCCAACTTCTTATCTTGGATAAAAAAGTCCACAAGGCGATTTATAAAGAATTAAATCTGGGTATTTTAGAGCAATTCCACCCTCTTTTAATAAAAATAACTTTACAAAATCAAAAGTTGAATGTTAAGTTTGTGTAAATATTAGCAAATTTTCATAAGGAGAATGTTTTTATGCATGGATGCACTCATAAAATTCAGCACACAAGTTCTCATTACTCTCGTTTGGGAGTGAGCCTTGTTGCTGCTGCTATTACTCTTATTGCTTTAGGAGCAATCGGTTTTGGAATTATTCGCATGAATCCTAGAATATATAAGTTCTATGTTCTTCGTTTCGCGATTGCGAGCATTGCTGCCGGTTCCATCCTGACCGGTCTTGCTTTAGCAATTTTATGCTACAGAACTAAGGAGCAGCGGCTTATCCCTCTAAAAAGCGTGACAGTTAATGAAAAGACGCCACCAGTTGCAGAGCCTACTCCCCCAAGGGAGCTGGAAATCAAACGTTGGGGTCATACTGTAATACTTCCCCATAGCCTCACTCCTTATCACCAAATGGATGGAATGCCAGATAACAGCTATTACAGAGATGAAGAGGGTACCTCAATCTGTGCGAATCTGCGAGTCGATGGAGTAGAAAGAATATTTTTCCACTCCTTCAGTGACAGACAAACAGACCCCGTTACTCTCCTACATGAGAGCTTCAAAAATAAACCAAACCATCTTGCAGCTTTATTATTTCCAAAACTCAGAGAAAAAAGGGAATACTCTCCCGACAACTATCTAATGACAATCTATTGCAATATGGAGATTCTGTCCCCAAGACATATACCCGCAGAATCTTGCGAACGTAAAGAGGACCGCATCATCATTCAGACAACGCTTGTAATCAATGGTGTTAATCAAGAATACGCTTTTGATCTACCTGCAACAACTGGAACAGAGATTCCACTCCTTATACAAGAGGAGATCAATAAGAGGTCCTATTATTGCGAATTTCAAGAAGGATTGATCGCTTCAAAAACAATGTCCTATCAGCTGATTACCACTGCTTGGCAAGAATGTCTAGAAGATAGACCTTTAAAAGATGGAGAGTACTGTATTAACGGTTCCACCTACTCATTTTGTCACACACTGAGAAGTGACACCGGACATCTTCATCATGGAACTATCTCTTTTACACCTCAAGAGAATGCAAAGCCCGACTCATTCAGAGAACAGGTTTTGGTAGCGCTTGCCACCCAATTCTTTGAGGGTAAAATCAAAGTTTCTAGAGCACGGCATAGCAGGTACGATCCTGTAAATACCCCTGTAACCAATTGAATCTTATTGATACCAATTGCAAAAAATATAGCCAATTTACACCGTTTACAACAAATAATGTGACAAATGATGGCCAGATAGGGCGGCAAATTTGAGAGATCGTTTCGAAGCTCATGTTTTTAAACATGAGCGAGAAAAGATCTCTCGAAGGTGCCAGCTCAGTGGCTCTCATTTGTGACATTATTTGTTGTAAATGGTATCACCAGGCTTTTGCGCAATCCCCATCTGCAGTTTTCAACTCAATTGGCTATCGAATATCATTTTGGAACTGCTTTACTCTTATTTAAAACTTTTCTTTCCAGATTAAAAAAAATTTATTACAATGAAGTCTATACGGCTTCTACAAGAAAGAGAATGGAGCCATGAGCTCATGTATCGAATAGATAGTAGAAGTAGTAAAAGTCTAAATATCTGGGGGAAGAGATGGACAAAGCTAAAGTACAAGTGGTAGAGGAAAGAGATTCTACCCCTTTTAACGTCTTCGCAATCATTACATTAATTTTGGCAGTCGCAGGGATTGCCGCTAGTGGACTGGGAATCTTAGGCCTGATGAATGTTCCACAAGTCGATTTTCTATCACATTCAAGCTCTCTATTTTACACTTCATTTGGGGGTGTTTTTGGGGTTGCATTTTTAGTGAGCAGTCTCGTACTTCAACAAAAAGCTGCTAGCCAAGCTCCTGCAGACCAAGTGATTGCGCGCAATTATACAATCAAGCGTGAAAATAATGAGTTGAGAATTGTGACTCGCCGCTTCCAACAAAGAATCGATCTACTGAGCGCGCTTTCAAAAGAACAGAAATTTGAGTGCTTGGAATCTGGTCAGTGGGTTTTACATGAAGAGAGCGATGGTGAGTATTACATCCTTGGCAAGTTCTGCTACCTCGTCAATCAAGATGAAGAGAAGCGCTGCCGCGTAAGACTCAAAGTGCTTCCTATGAAAGAATCATCAACGACTACCAATGTCTACTTTAATAAGCAAAAGAATCGCCTAGTATTGATGCAAAACGGTCAACCCGTACCTTTCCGTGGTGCAACAGCAAATAGCTACCTGATGCAGAAAGCATGGCTCTTCTCTTGTAACAACTTTGATTCTATGATTTCTGCTTAAGAATCAAGATCGCCGTTGGTTCTCCATTGATATCAAGCGTAGTGCTCGTCTCCTCATACCCAAAGTCAAGTAGGGTGGCGAGCACTTCCTCTTTCAGATAGTCTCCATGAATCAAGAGCGCCTTTCTCACCTTCTCCGTCACACCCAATTTGAGTGCTATCCGATCAGTTACCGAGAAATTCGCTTCACGTCTCATGGTATTAATCTTGTTAACGAGTTCTCTAACAATCCCTTCAAGAATCAATTCTTCAGAAAGATCTGTCTCGAGAGCAATGGTGATCACACCAGCATTCATAGCGATGACGTTGTCATGTACTTCGCGCGTGATCTCGACATCCTCTTCATGGAGAACAAAGGGCTCTCCATTTAAATTGATCGGCAGAGGAACCCCACGCAATAAGTTATTGATCTGGTCTTGCTCTAAATTATGAATGACGGCCTGCACCTCTTTCATATGCTTACCGACTTTTTTGCCAAGCATCCGGAAGTTAGGTTTAATCGAAAGCTTCACGAAGCGCTGCTTTTCATCATGAAAGACTACTTCCTTCACATTCAACTCTTCCGCAATCAAATGTTCCTGGTCTCGCATGAAATCTAGAAGAAGATGATCACCAGAGACTACATGCACCTTGGGCAAGGGCTGACGCACTTTTATCTTCTGCTCCTTGCGCAAGCTATGTCCCAAGCTTACAGCTGTCTGAAGCGCATCCATCCCCTTTTCCAATACATGGTTGCGACTCGCTTCATTGTAGGTTGGGAAATCGGCAAGATGGACTGATTCTGCCATCTCACTCGTCTTCAAATTCTTATAGATCGCTTCACTGATGAAGGGCACAAACGGAGCTGCAATCTTAGAAAGTTCTACAAGCACAAAATGGAGTGTTTCAAATGCTTGTCTACGATCTGGTGTATCTTCATCTGACCAAAAGCGACGGCGACTTCTTCTGATGTACCAGTTGGTGAGCTGGTCGACGAAACCGACAAAGGGCTCAACTGCTCTAGATAGATCATAGTCATCCATCCCCTCCTCAACCACTTTAATCAAACCGTTGAGCTGAGCTAAAATCCAGCGATCGATTACCGCTTCAGGAGCTTGCCTGATACTCGATGGTTTCCATCCATAAATGCGGGCGTATGTGAGGAAGAAGGCATGGGCATTCCAAAAAGGGATCAAGATCTGACGGAGAACGAGCTCTACACCTTTCTCACTGAAACGCAAATCGTCAGCTTTAACGGCTGGACTATGGAGCATATAGAGCCGAACAGCATCAGCTCCATATTTCTGAATCACGATGTCAGGTTCAGGATAGTTTTTGAGGCGCTTGGACATCTTCTGCCCATCTTCAGCAAGCAATATCCCATTGGCGATCACATTTTTAAATGCTGGAACTCCAAAAAGAGCAGTAGATAAGACAGTTGTGGTGTAAAACCAGCAGCGGGTTTGGTCGATCCCTTCAGCTACAAAGTCACAAGGCAATTTGAGCTGATTTTTGTTTTCGAAAGGATAGTGGATGTGGGCATAGGGCACTGCACCTGTATCAAACCAACAGTCAAAAACTTCAGAGATACGCGTGAATCTTTTGCCATTTTTTTCAAAGGTGAGGTCATCGATTAGGTGACGATGCAGATCTTCTACCTTCTTACCCGTCAAAGTCTCTAATTCTTCACGACTACCAACTACATGAATCTCCCCATCATCAGAGCGCCAAAGTGGAATTGGCGTACCCCAGTGGCGGTTGCGACTGATCGCCCAATCCCGCGCTCCCTCAAGCCATTTTCCAAAACGCCCCTCTTTCAAGTGGTCAGGTGTCCAATGCATCTGTTCATTAGCCGCCAATAGCTTATCTTTGATTTCTTCTACTTTGAAGAACCAAGTGGTCACAGCTTTGTAGATAAGTGGGGTATCGGAACGCCAGCAGAAGGGGTAGCGGTGGCGGATCGTTCCTTGATAAAAGAGCTGTCCCTTTTCTTTGAGCCTTTTCGCGATCTCTTTGTCACAATCTTTGACAAACCGCCCTTCAAACTCTTTGATTTCTTTCCCAAAAAGGCCGTTGTTGTCGACAGGGCAGACTACAGGGATGCCCGCTTTTTGGCAGGCGTAAAAGTCATCTTCACCAAAACCAGGTGCCGTGTGAACAATGCCAGTACCCTCTTCAGTAGAAACGAAGTCTGCGGAGATGACTCTGAAAGCATCGAGATCTTCAAAGTAGGAAAAGAGTGGCTTATATCTCTTGCCCACAAGCTTGCTTCCTTTAAAGCGCTCAACAACTACAGCCTCTTTGAACCAACGTTCTAAAGTCGCTTCAGCCAAAATATAGTTCTCACCCTCATGCCGTACTTTGACATAGTCAATCTCTTCCCCTACAGAAAGAGCCAAATTGGACACCAAAGTCCAAGGTGTTGTCGTCCATCCAAGCAAGAAGACTCCCTTTTCCAGCTCAAATTTCACCACAAGCGAAGGGTCATCTACTTCTTTATAATTCTCGCTCGCTTCAAAGTTAGAGATCGGCGTGCCGAGCTTCGCCGATACCGGCATTACTTTGAACCCTTCGTAGATCAAGCCCTTTTCAAATACCTGTTTGAAGACCCACCAAACAGACTCCATGTAACTTACATCCATGGTCTTCCAGATTTCGCTGAAATCGATCCAACGGCCCATGCGCTCAACAGTGTGTTCCCACTCTTTTGAGTACTTCATGACCACTTTGCGGCACTCTTCATTGAAGTTGGCAATGCCGAAACGCTCAATCGAAGGGGCGCCAGAGAGATCATTTTCTTTTTCCACGATGTTTTCGACTGGCAAGCCATGACAATCCCATCCAAAACGCCTTGGAACATAGAAGCCTTTCATTGTCTTATATCTAGGCACTACATCTTTGATAGTGCCAGCAAGGAGGTGGCCATAATGAGGAAGGCCTGTGGCAAAGGGAGGGCCATCATAGGTGGAAAAGAGCGGACGCTCAGATCTCAATGATTTATGGAATATCTTCCTCTCTTTCCAAAAGCGGAGGATGCGCTCTTCGCGGACAGCAAATGTCTCTTCTTCGATTTCTTCAAACATGGGTGAGATGATAAGAGAGTTTTGTCTTTTAGTCCAGAATTCAATAGAGTACGAACTATGGAAATTCTTTTAGAAGTAGCGCCCCTCCTCGGAAGGGCTGAACTCAATGCTGAAGAGTACCATAGCTTAGCTGTGGGCGATGTGGTTGTGCTCGATCAGAAGGCGACGGCTCCCCTATCGGTCAAAGTAGGTGATGACTTTCTTTTCGAAGCAACACCTGGACTCTTCCATAACCATAAGGCGATCAAGATCGATGGATGACTTTAGCCAAGCTGAGATAGACAATATTGTGAAGGCAATCAATGCTGAACCTGAGAAACTTGAGGAGATTCCCCTAAGACCTGAGGGTCACTATGTTTCCCGAGTGGCTTTTTCTCCGCTTGAGGGTGAAAAGCCAAAACCCCTTGCTGAATTGACAGGTCGAGAAAAGAGCCGGTTTGGTTCTCTGAGAGCCTCAGTCGAGGTGGTATTTGGGCGTACAAAGATGACTATCAATGAATTGGCTGCCCTTGAAAAGGGCTCTCTTTTGCCTTTGGATGATCTTTCAGATGACTTGGTGGAGATCTTTGTGAATGGGAAGTTGATTGGTCGGGGCGAAGTGGTGGTAGTTGGGGAGAGTTTTGGAGTGCGGATTGTGACCCTCAAATAATACCATTTATAACAAATGATAGCCAGATAGGGGGGCAAATTTGAGAGAGCGTTTCGAAGCTTATATTTTTAAACATGAGTAAGAAAGGATCGATCGAAGGTGCCATCTCAATGGCTCTCATTTGTAACATTATTTGTGATAAATGGTATAGTGGATTCGACTGATGGCATCCGAAGGATTTCTGACACGATTTATGAGTGGGGAGGCGACAAAAGCTTTCTGCTTATCTGGAAGGAGTGGGATAGCGCAGCCTTCAAAGAGTTGACTATAAAGTTTCTTCTATGATAAATTGTCTGCGGGGATGTACTGGTTTCGACTTGGAAGCAAAGTACTGATCGCATGCAGAGGACACCGGTTGGCCTCTCAAAAAATCCGGTAAAACAATAAATGCTGGTAAAAAAGCAAAAAGCAACGTGATTGCTGTCAATTTCGCTCCTGCTTCTCAGGTCGAGCTTGCTGCTGCTGCGTAAGTAGCGTGCGTTGCTTGTATCGTGCGGGCTTAATCGCCTAAACGATCCGGTAGTCCAGGCCTGGACCGAGGGGTTTGGGATCTACCGTAATATTCTTGGTGTGGGTGGCTATCCGCCGGTTCCTAGGGTAGTGATCCGAGATTAAATGGAGCCAAGCAGTCTCAAGCGGCCGAGTTAGACGTCGGGGCTGTTTTTTATCTAACTCTAAGCATGTAGTGGTTATTATGGCGTTTGCCAAGGACGGGAGTTCAATTCTCCCCATCTCCAACCGGTTGGACACTCTTTGTAGTCCATCATCGTTTTAAACGGTTCAGCGACTTGCACTGAGAGACTTATGTCTCTTAGTACAAGTTCTGAAACATCAAATTCAATAGTGGTCGTTTTTCACTCACTTCAGAACTTTCAAAGATTGCTCTTGTTCTATAACGAATTGATAAAAGCCGAGCTGGCGTACATATTATACTATTTATCAAAAATAATGTCACAAATGATGGCCAGATAGGGGGCAAATTTGAGAGCGCGTTTCGAAGCTCATGTTTTTAAACATAAGGGAGAAAGAATCTCTCGAAGGTGCCAGCTCAATGGCTCTCATTTGTGACATTACTTGTGATAAATCGGATTAAATCATTTCCATTTCAATGGAAGAACACGGAATAACTTGACTTCCTAGCTCTTCCGTGTTAAATTCCTAGTTAATTTTAAAAAGAGTCCATTAATGTTAGAAGAATATCTATCTCGTAGCGAGGGTAAAACCCTTGAATTTAAAGAAAATACACGTGGACTGCAAGCAATTGTCAAGACAGTAGTGGCCTTTGCTAATAGTTCTGGAGGGACAATCATTATTGGGGTAAAAGATCGCACAAAAGATATTATAGGAATAACCAACGCTCTGGAAGAAGAAGAAAAATTAGCGAATGTGATCTCGGACAGTATTTTTCCTCTACTAATCCCTGACATAGAGATTCACTCTTTGAGAAACAAAGAACTCCTTGTTTTAAACATTCCTCACCTTGCTGGACCTTATTACATTAAATCCGAGGGACCTGAAAAAGGAGTGTATGTCAGATTCGGGTCAACCAATAGAAAAGCTGACTCTGAAACCATCTCTTCTCTAAAATTATTTGCAATGAATAAAACTTACGATGAATTGCCTTACCCAAAAGGAGATCTTGATCAATCGCAAATTCAAACAGCCTTTGGCTGGGTTAAAAAATACCCTACAGAAAAAACATGCGAAATGCTTGGTATATATTCTAATCATAATGGAAATGTATATCCTTCCATCGGCGGCGTTCTTCTTTTTAGCATGAATCGAGTTAAACTATTTCCAGATTCTCTTATCCGATGCGCACGCTTTAAAGGTTTGAATAAAGAAAAAATCATTGATCAAACAGAAATTTTTGTGCCACTTCCCTTTGTTATCACTGAAGTCATTGCTTTTATTGAGAAAAATACTCGAAAAGAAGGAAAAATTGGTCCAATTTTTAGAGAAGATGTAGGTGAGTATCCTCCTTTCGCTATCAGAGAAGCTCTTACAAATGCCCTTTTACACTCTGATTACTCAATGACAGGTTGTCATATCCAAATCGCAATTTTTGATGATCGTATTGAGTTTACAAATCCAGGCGGTCTTCCCTTTGGTCAAACGATTCAAAAAGCTCTGCAAGGGTTTTCTAGATTACGTAATCGAGTAATTGGCCGTGTTTTCAAAGAGCTAAATTTAATTGAACAATGGGGATCGGGTTTGCAGAGAATTTTAGCAGTTTGTGAGCGGCAAGGACTCCAAAAACCTCTTATTGAAGAAATGAATAACCAATTTAAATTAACTCTTTACTCTAATCGTGTTGGTGTAGCGAAAAGACATTCTTGGGAGTCCTTGTTAATAGAACAATTAAAGAATAAGGGATCCATTACTCCTAAAGAAGCCGCGGATCTTTGGAATATCACTACTAGAGCCGCCCGAAGCAGACTCAAAAAAATGGTAGAAGAGGGAGTGATTCACCGGATAGCTTCTTCTGAAAAAGATCCAAAAGCTACGTTTATACTTTCTAAAGGAGCTTAAAATGTCATTCATTATAGCAAAAGAAGGTCCTCCAAACGTTGGCTCCACGATTTATACTGTTCAATATTTTGATGAAAATGGAAATATGGTTATCCGCAGCGATGGCTCTAAGGCGTGGAGAAATAACAACCCAGGAAATATGGTTTATAATTCCAGGGGATTTGCCGTGCGTCATGGGGCGATTGGATCAGCTGGTGGAATGGCTGTTTTTGCCAATGAATCAGCAGGAAGACAAGCTTTAATTGCTTTATTAAAAACTGCTGACTATCAAAAGCTTTCAGTTTCTGATCTACCTGAAAAATATGACAAGCATAATGCAGGCGAATATCGACGCATGCTGCTATCCATTTCAAAGCTTGATCCCAATAAACTTATTAAGCATCTTTCACCTGAAGAATTTGAAAGACTGCGCGCGGCTATTGAACGCATCGAAGGATGGAAAGAAGGGCATGAAGATTTTATTGATAAATACTACATCACTGGCGTCCATAAGAAACGTGGCATAATCACTGAATACTGTGTTAACCAATCAGGGCACAGCATCTGGATTTTAAAACAAGATGCTATTCAATTAGCTCTTGAAGGAAGATTACATGCCACTGTCGTTCATATGAAAAGCGGAACCATTTATCTTCGCCCAGAACATCACAATCATTCATTCGTTGTTATTACATGAACTCGTCTTTTCCTATCAGCCTATTTCTGCTCTTTGCTCTCGCAAGCTGTACAAAGCCTGATAATGATCCATTAAAAAATCTAAATGCATGCAAACAAGAATTTATCAAAGAAATTTTAAAACACTCTTCTAATGAAAGTCCCTTTCACATGAGCTATTCACTAACGACTGTCCTTTTTTCCAATAATGCAATTTCATTATTTGGACAAATTTCTTTTTACGATCAACTTCCGCATGAGCAAAAACGCTATGAAGGACTCACCTTTTACAAGACCCAAGGGAAATTCGTATCCCTATCACTTCAAGAATTGTTTTCTACCTTCACAGAAAAAGAGTGGCTACGTAATTATTGCGAAAAGTTTTTAAAAACCGATGCTATTGCTTCTTCCTATTTTTCGGGTAAAACACCTCTCCTTACCTCTCTTGATTATAACTTAATTCATACCTTTATCCTTGAACCTGAAGCTTTATGCATCATTTTTCAACCTTATACAGTTGCAGGTATGACCGATAGCCCTCCAATCATCAAAATCTCTTATGAAAAATTAAAAACTCATTGGAATCCCTCTAACCCATTAGTAAAGCACGTTCCCTTTACACTGATAACGGACTCATGGACTGAAATTTCTGAAGAGTCTGATGAACTTGTATCCAATCAAAAGTTCTGAATGCGTCTCTCCACAGGGTTGTTGCACAACCTGTCTCGTAGAGTAGTTTGAGCGAGCCGTTGCGAAGCTTCGGCGAGTCCTCCCTGTTTGCGAATTGATGCGTTAGCATGAGAGTGCAAATCAGGCAATTTCTTTCATCATATTAAAGATTTCATTGAGAAAAGAAAAGCATGGGTTTACTTTGTTTGGTGACAAAACTTCACAAGGAAAACCCATGCATCACAGACGTGATTGGAGCCATTATAACAGAGCACTCGTAAATCGAGGCAACATCAATTTCTGGGTAAATCCAGAAGTCCTTAGAAACTGGAGAGCTAGAAGGCAAAAAAAGAATGGCCGACCATTTATCTATGGGGATGAATGGATCAAAGTGATGTGCTTTATCCGCTTCAAGTTTCATCTAAGCCTACGAGAAACTGAAGGCTTTTTTCATTCTCTTGCAGAGTTAGTAGATGGCGTCTTTATGGTGCCCTGCTACACTCAGATCTGCCGTCGTATGAAGACTCTTTCCTTTCCATCGGAACTTCTTAGAAAAAAAATGTAACAGATGTTGTTCTGGATATAGTCAAATAGATTGAATTTTAAATTTCATTCGCATATTCTTTCCGCATGACTTATTCAACTGACCTACGAAAGAAAGTACTACAATTTATAGAAGAATGTGGTTCGATTACAGAAGCGGCTCGTGTATTTGGGATTTCAAAACCAACGATTTACAATTGGCTCAAACTGAACAAAAAAGAGGGATCTGTAGCACCTAAACGTCCAAGGCGCCCGTGGAGGAAAATCATCCCTTCAGTCTTAATGGATTTGCTGGAAAAAC
>Ga0214923_10001845_pt1 | contig 29334 bp, 20 predicted proteins | sample LL1510_MetaG_FD_177993 | JGI IMG/M metagenome (GOLD analysis project Ga0214923, IMG submission 177993) | Freshwater microbial communities from Lake Lanier, Atlanta, Georgia, United States - LL-1510 | ecosystem: Environmental > Aquatic > Freshwater > Lake | place: USA: Georgia | collected...
GTCGGTCTCTCGTGGATTGTATGCCGTTAATTTTGGTGGTGGGCAAGTTGACATTACCTCTGGCCAATTCGTTTTCTCTGCGAGTGAAGCCTATTTGATAGAAAACGGTCAAGTGACCAAGGCTGTCAAAGGAGCAACACTCATTGGCAATGGCCCTGAGGTCATGAAAAAAATTAGCATGGTGGGCAACGATTTGGCGCTCGATGGGGGCATTGGTGTCTGTGGTAAAGACGGACAATCAGTGCCTGTGGGCGTAGGGCAACCTACTTTAAAAATAGATGCACTGACTGTGGGTGGAACACAGGGAAAAGCCTAGCCATTAGATGGAGATTAAGGTGATAAGGAGAGCAGGGTGATTAACGCTCAACGTTTGCAAGAATCACGGATGTTTATATGTCGCTTTTTGACCTGTTTTTTTTTCGCAAATGTTATCATCTTTTGGATAGTAGGGGCTGGGTATTTGAATGCCATTTTGACGAATGCCGCCTTATTCAATAACTCGATGGTCGCCGCTGATTCTCTGATTGGTAAATCCTTTGTTGTTATCTTTGCTGTGGTTAACTATCTCAGTTATCTGATGTTTTTAGCCTTGATCCCTGGTATTTTTGTGTATTTTATATCGTTTTTTATCCCCAATAGACGATTTATATTTCTTATAAGTATCTTCATGGCATCCATTGCCGTTATCGCACTCCTTGTGGATAGTCGAGTATTCTCTTTGTTTAAATTTCATCTTAATGAAACATTGATTCGATTTGTTTTTAGTCCTCAGTGGCGAGAGGTGTTTGATTTTTCAAATTTAGAGATACTGCTGATAGCCGTGTTCATCGTGTTGATTTTGATTATAGAAAGTGGGCTCGCTTGGTTTGTCTATAAAAAAATGGTTTTTTTTATTTCTGTAAAATTTTTGAAAAACATAGCCTATTTTTGGATTTCATGCATGGTATTTAGCTATCTGACTTTGATAATAACCATTAGTAAAACAAATAATTTACTGAGTCAACAAATACCTAATTTGCCTCTATTTACCCAGATTGTGTCTTATACCATTCCTGATCCCAATGGCCAGGAAATCATTAGGCGCTATAGTGAAACAAATTTTACCAGCCCTAATTATCCAGACAAACCCCTGCACTATCCTCAGCATCTTATGCACTGTCAAAAACCAACGAAACCTTATAATATTTTTTTTATCATGGTCGATTCCTTGCGCTTTGATAGTATCCAAGAAAAATTCATGCCCAATGTTGCATCGTTCGCAGCCACCGCATGGCAATTCAATCATCATTTGAGCGGTGGAAATGCGACACAAGCAGGTCTGTTTTCACTTTTTTATAGCATATCTTCTAATTATTGGACTGCGACCATCTCCCAAAAAATCAGGCCTGTTTTTTTTGATTTATTGGAACGCTTTGGATATCACATGGAAATTATTTGGTCGTCTGAATTGACCAACCCTCCATTTGATAAAAACGTTTTCTTACAGATTAAAAATATTAAAGAAAATGTTACCAATGAACACGATTCTGGTGCCTGGGACAGAGAGACGACTCAACAAGCCATCTTGTTTTTGAAGTCAAATAAAAATAAAAAGGAACCTTTTTTCTTACACCTTTTTTATGATGCGCCCCATGGATTTTGCGGTTTTCAGAGTTATCCTACACCGTTTGAGCCATTTAAAAACCATTGTTCACGGTTAATATTTTCAAACAATAGTGATCCAGCCCCTTTTTACAATCGTTACTTAAATTCTGTTAAATTTGTAGATGGCGAGATCGGTAAAGTTTTAGATGCGATTAAAGAGGGGGGCTATTTAGAAAACTCAATCATTGTCTTTACTTCTGATCATGGCCAAGAATTTAATGATAATCATCAAAATTATTGGGGGCATTCTAGTAATTTTACCGATGCAGAAGTGAAAGTTCCCATGCTGCTATATTGGCCGCATGAATCTGCCAAGCAATTTGATCATTTAACATCGAGTTATGATGTGATACCCAGTTTACTGACACGTCTTTTTGGATGCAGCAATCCCATGTCTGACTACAGTTTGGGACAAAATTTATGGGAGAGCGCTGGGCGACTCCCCTTTCTATTGGCAGGTAGCTACATCAATATGGCAATCATTGAGCCTGATAGATTAACAACGCTGGAAACATCTGGCCGTATAGTCATCACCGATAAAAAGGCTGCCCCGCTTCCAAAGGCAACACCCAGGCCCCATATTATGGAGGCCGCGTTGGTATTGTTGCGTAAGTATTTTTCTGGCTAACTGGTTTTAATCCTTTCAGGGCCTAACCTTGGAGAGGTGTTTACGCCTCTGTTTCGCTTATTTTTTTAATAACTGCCTGCCCAGGTCATCAAGCGATTGATCCATGGACTCGATGTTCTTTTGCTCGTCTGTTTTTCTAGCAAATAAGGTGACTTGACCTGTGGTATATCTTGAGTGAACCGCTTTGATACCCAGCGCTATCCCCAATGTCATGAAGCCAATGAGCAGATTGATTGCAAAGGATTTCCATGATTTATGCTTGCTTAAAGCGACGTCTTGACTATGCAGTCTTGCGTAAAATATTGGTTTGAATGCGTTGTATAAGTCTTTAAATTGACCGGGATTTTTATCCTGATGCAAACTGATGAAAGAATCAAGATCAGATCTTAGATTGTCTAGTAAAGTGTGAATCAACAGATTTTTCTTAGGTGTATTATCTTGCATTATACCAATATTATTGTATAACTTATTAATTTCATTGGTATAATACATGGAAACATCATTATTTTTACGCTTTAAGGAGTCGAGTATATTGATAGCAATTTTTGATATTAACAAATTTCTTTGCTTAGGTTCCAGTGGATCATGAGTAGGATTTGATAAAGCAAGAGTCATTTGACACAGGCTAGTTCTGATCTGAATATTATTATTAAAAATTAAGAGTCCTTCTTGAATTTTTGCTTTTATTGCTGAATCTTCCGGATTATCTTGTAACAATGTTTTAAAGTTATTGAGAAAAATATCTGTATTTTTACTAAACTTGCTGTTTGGCAGCAAGTTGGATAAATTCTGCATTAATATTTTTTTATCCCTTATTCTTTTTTCTATTTCCTCTAATTTTCTCGAAGCTTCTTCGGCAGCCTTCATTTGCCTAACTTCGATTATTAAATTGGCCGACTCTAGGGATAATTCAGTTCTGTTTTTCTCCAAATTTTGAATTTTAGAATTTAGTTCCAACAATTTAGTTCTAGTGTCTTGAAAATCGTTTGGGTTATCAATTGTTTTTGGCATTTCAGTCAATTGGCTTTCAAGATCTGTAATCCGTTTTTTGAGGTTTTTAATGACTTGTTCATTGTCATCAAACTTTTGTTCTTCAGAAAGTGTTTGATTAGCATCTCCTAATTCAATTTTTATTTTTTTATTTTTATCTTCTGTTTGAGCTTCTTCTAATTCCTTTAATTTTTTTGCTAGTTGTTCATTAGTTGCGCTGTGTTCTTTCTTAGTTTCTTCTATTTCTGAGTTTATCTTCTCAATCATTAATGTATTTTTTTTAATTTTTTCCTCAGCTGCCTTAATTTTTTCTTCAATAGCCATGATGCACCTCAAATACGATGTTATGTAACTAATATAAGTGCATTGTATCATAAGTAAGCTTAAGATCAATAAATGTCGCTTTTGGTGGTATTTTATCTCTAATAATAAGAATCGCTTCAGAGGGGAGAGACCTTAAAAACAGTATGAAATGGATAAAAAACGTCTATTATTCAGTACTTTCTTCGAAATCCTTATATCCTCCTTTGAAATCCCGTACTTTATGATCTGGATCAAAATACAAGACTCGAGTCGCGATTTTATTCGTGAAATATCGATTATGACTGACGAAAATGAGGGTGCCCGGGTAGCGTTTTAAGGCGGTTGCTAAGGACTCAATGGTTTCAAGGTCCATATGGTTGGTGGGCTCGTCAAGGATGAGTAAATTGGGGGATTCAAGCATGACAGAGGCTAATAATAATCGAGCCGCTTCTCCACCGCTTAACGATAGGATGTCTTTTTCTACATCATCTTTCACAAAAAGCATCTGTCCTAGGGTTTTTCTGATTAATTGGTCGTTGCAGCCACTTGCCCGTTCAGTTAACCAATCCAATACCGATATATGCTCATTTAATAGCTCGTGGTGGTCTTGGGAGAAATAGCTGGTATGGACTTCGTGGCCAGAGGTCACCTGGCCTGCATCTTGAGGAAGGGCGCCTTTAAGAATTTTAACCAAGGTGGACTTGCCTACGCCGTTTACGCCCATAATCGCTACTCGTTCACCGCGGTGTACTTCAAAATTCAAGCCTTTAAATAAGGTTTTTTCCTTAAAGGATTTGGCTAATTCGACGACCTTTAAAACCTGCTTACCAGAGGGTCTTTTCGGTGTAAATTGAAAATGTGGCGCTATTCTTGAGGAGTTTTTAACGTCTGGAATTTCTATTTTTTCAATCATTTTAACGCGTGATCGAGCCTGAGCCGCTTTGGAAGCTTTTGCACCAAATCGGTCGACAAACTTTTGCATTTCTGCAATTTTTGATTCAGCACTATTTTTTTCTATTAATTTTTGATCCTGAAGTAGTTGTTTTTCATCAAGAAAATGCTTGTAATTTCCTTTGTACTGTCTTAATTCACCGAAATCCAGATCCAAAATATAATCAGCCAAATTATCAATAAATTCCTTGTCATGAGAAATAAAGATGACCAAGCCTTTGTATTCATTTTTTAAAAATTTCTCTAACCAACGAATAGATAGGATGTCTAAGTGGTTTGTGGGCTCGTCCAGTAACAAAATAGAAGGGTTTTGAAACAGCGTTTGGGCAAGTAGCACACGCAGTTTATACCCACCAGACAGTGCTTTTAAGGGTTTTTCATGGTACTCCGGTTTAATGCCAAGCCCGGTTAAAATGGCTTCAGCCGATGCTTTAGCCGTGTAGCCATTAAAATGGGCTATTGTTTCTTCTAATTCACCCAATCGATAACCTTTTTCATCTGTCCAATCATCAGTATTGAGAATGGCGTCCCTTTCTTGAAGGGCTTGCCATAATTTAGGTTTTCCTTCAATGACAATATCTAAAAGGGGGGTGTTTTCATAGCGAAATTGATCTTGTTTTAACCATCCTATGGACGCATCTTTAGGAATTAGAATTTCACCAAATGATAATTCCTCATCTCCGGTCATTAATTTAAAGAAAGTCGATTTACCGCAGCCATTTGCACCAACCAGGGCATAACAATGTCCTGGCGTTAAATTGAGATTGACATCCCAAAATAGTAATTTTTGACCAAAGGCCATCCCTACTTGATTCAATGCTATCATCGGTTGATGGCCTCGTTATAAGTGTTTTAAAAATAAATAGATTGTATCTTTTTTCTAAGTTTATAGCAACTATAAAACAAGTTAGTTCAATGCAATCGTCTTGACTAGTTGCTTGATTTCATGGATGCGTTCTTCATTGGTTGTGCTATCTAAATTAAAACGCAAGCGTTTTGGTCCTTCCATTTGGTAGCGTGTCGTGTGGCATTGAATTAAATTGATCATCACGCCAGCATCAATCGCTGGATTTTCATCAAAGTCAATGCTCCCTTTTTGACCAAATGCTTTAATTTTGACAATTCCTATCGTCGCTGCGACTAATTTTAAATCGGTGACTAATAATAACAATTTGACCGATGGCGGTAACAGGCCAAATCTATCAATCATTTCTATTTGTAAGTCCTGTAGAGTTTTCATGTCTTTTGCATTAGCAATGCGCTTATACATGATAAGACGAGTATGAATATCACCGATGTAATCTTCTGGAATGATAGCAGAGATGCGTAAGTCAATTTCTGGGCCTTGTTGCATGGGAGCAGACAATTCAGGAATTTTACCGGCTTTTAAGGCATTCACTGCTCTATCGAGCATTTCCATAAACAAACCAAATCCTATGGCATGCATATTTCCGCTTTGATCTTCACCTAATAACTCACCAGCACCACGAATTTCTAGGTCATGGGTTGCAAGGGTAAAACCCGCACCTAAATCTTCTAGTGACACAATGGCTTCCAAGCGTTTTAAGGCATCTTTCGTTAATAATTTGTCATTTGGAGTTAAAAGATAAGCATAAGCTTGATGATGGGAGCGTCCAACACGGCCTCTTAATTGATGCAGTTGAGCCAAACCAAATTTATCTGCTCTATCAATAATAATGGTATTGGCTGTTGGAATATCAATCCCAGTTTCAATAATGGTCGTGCATACCAGTACATTGAATCGATGGTGATAAAAATCAGACATCACCCGTTCTAAGTCACGTTCGCGCATTTGACCGTGGGCGATGCGAGCACTGGCTTCAGGGACTAATGTTTGTATTTCTTTGCAGATCCCCTCAATGGTTTGTACATTGTTGTGAAGAAAGAAGACTTGCCCTCCACGAAGGATTTCACGCAAAATCGCTTCGCGCAATGTCATGTCCTTTCTTTCTTGCCAAAACGTTTTAATCGCTAGCCGTTTTGCAGGAGGGGTGGCAATCAAGGATATATCACGAATGCCCGCCATGGCCATATTCAATGTTCGGGGGATGGGAGTGGCCGTCATGGAGAGGATATCCACATGGGTCCGCAGCGATTTTATATGCTCTTTCTGTTTCACACCAAATCGGTGTTCCTCATCGATGATCAGTAACCCTAATTGCTGAAAATCAACGTCTTTTTGAAAGAGTTTATGGGTGCCGATCACAATATCAACACGGCCATCTTTGAGGGCCTTGATGACGTCTGTTGATTCTTTTGTACTTTTAAACCGTGATAATAGTTCAATTCTAATCGGAAACTCGGCAAATCGATCACGAAAAGTTTCAAAGTGCTGACCTGCCAATAAGGTCGTTGGTACCAAAACACAGACTTGCTTATGATTCATCACGGCTATAAATGCGGCGCGCATGGCTACTTCTGTTTTTCCAAATCCAACGTCACCACAAATCAAACGATCCATCGGGCGTGTGGATTGCATGTCTTTAATGATTTCTTCAATGGCATGTAACTGATCTTGGGTTTCTGTAAAGGGAAAGCTGCTTGCAAAACGCAAATAATCGTCTTTTTCAAAGGTATATTGGTGGCCTGGTTTTGCCTCACGTTTTGCATAAATATCAAGCAGTTCAATGGCCACGTCATGTATCTTTTCAGCGGCCTTCTTCTTTTCCTTTTGCCATTGATCAGAGCCTAAACGATGCAAGGGCGCATGCTCTTCATCAGCACCAGTATAGCGGCTAATATAATTGAGCGACGTGACGGGTACGTAAATTTTATCGTCACCGGCATAGGATAAAATTAAAAACTCATTGGGCTCACCATTGTCTTCGATGTATTGCAAACCTTGGTATCGACCGACACCAAATTGCAAATGCACGACAGGTGCACCAACGCGAAGTTCTGCTAGATCCCGAATAATAACATCCGGGTCGATCGTTTTTTGAGTTGATCGTCGTTGGGGAACAGATTGTTCACCAAATAATTGAGACTCTACGATAAGCGAGATCGATTGCAAAACAAGTTCCGCTCCATCCATTAAGGGCGCGATGATAATGTTTATTTTTGTATCATCCTCTAAAAAACCACCCCACGAGGATTGAATTTTAGGGACTAACTGACTTGCTTTAAGCAAATCAAGAACAACCTCCCTTCGTCCCGCACTTTCCACCGCTATCAGGTAGCGTTTTGAATTTATTGAGGAATGCTTTATATAGTTAGCGAGTTCTAATAAGGGTTCTTGTGCTTGCCGAGACACGGGAAGCAGGGGTGGTTTATCAATATTAAAATTATAAGTGGTGCTTTTCTTATCTTGTGGCGCGTGGCACAAACGAATTTGAGTGTACTGATTGGCGACCGTTAGTAATTCTGTTGGACTAATAAAACAACAGGATGGCGGAAGGATAGGTCTGGTGATGTCAAAACGTCGTTGCTCATATCGACTACTGACCTCTTGATGGAACGTTTCAGCTTCTTTAAGAATATCGTCTATAAGACAAATCGAAGCCGTTGTTGGAAGATAATCAAATAGAGTCGCGGTTTTTTCAAAAAACAGCGGGAGATAATACTCTATGCCATTTGGAAATAGTCCTTCACTAATGGCTTCATAAATAGGGCATTGACTTGGATTTCCTGAAAATTGCTCTCTAAAGGCACGCCTAAACCTCGCTTTACTCTGTTCATTCAAGGGAAATTCTCTGGCAGGTAATATTTGTATATCAGATATTTTTTTAATCGTCCGTTGAGTATCCGGTTCAAACAGACGAAGACTTTCTACGGTATTGTCAAAGAGCTCTATACGAAATGGCAAGGAACTACCCATGGGGTAAAGATCAATAATGGATCCTCGGATAGCAAACTCTCCGTGCTCTAGTACTTTATTGACTGAATAATATCCGGCTTCAGTTAAGTCGCTTCGAAAGGTATTGATGTCAAGGGTTTGACCTTCAGCAAGAAGAAGGCTTTGCTGAGCAACAAACGTCGGGGGACAAATTCGGTGCATGACACTACTGGTAGCTGTTATCACAATGGCGTTCGAAGATTGCTGAAGGCGGTTTAGCGTGAATAGTCGTTCAGAAATTAAGTCTTGGTGTGGTGAAAATTGATCATAAGGTAGCGTTTCCCAATCAGGAAATAGGAACAGTTCCTGATGTGGATCGTTTAAAAAAAACTGTAGTTCTCGTAATAATTGAGTGGCCGTTAAATTATCAGGTGCTATCAGTAGCTTGATGCCGGTTGTTGCGTCGCAGTATTCTGCAAGCAACAAGGACAAACTACTCCCGTAGAGTTGACCCCAGCGTTGTTTAGCGGCAATCTGCTTTGGAAGTAGGATGGGTGTCTGCATAAAAATGAATTTCTGTATTCAATAATAGGAGGTGGAGTATACATTAAAAAATTAGCCGTGTTGACTGAAACGCTTTATTTGGGGAAATTTGAAGGTGATTATTGAGCTTCAGGCTATATAAAGCCCAAGGCTAATCCTGCTAGTAAACCAAACAAATGTCCCTCCCAGGACACTCCTTTTTGGCTAGGAAAGATGCCAAAAAATATTCCTGCAAAATAATACAAACTGATCCCTCCTAACATCAATGCTGTGACGGAGCCTTGATTATAAATATCGCTGACCAATAAGGCCCAATAGCCAGTAATGAGTGCGCTTGCGCCAATATGTATCCCAGGTTTTGCAAAACACCAAATTAAAAATCCACTGACAACAGTGATAAAACCTGTGACGACTAGATAATAGTGAAGCCCATGGATAAGTAAAAAGTCACTGAGCACGAATAACGGAATCGAATTGAAGAAAATATGATTAAAGTCGGCATGCAATAAAGGGGCGAATACAATGCCCGGGAGTCCATAAATTCGTCTTGGTATAATGCCCAGCAGCAATAGTCTTTTTCCCAATAGGAGGTTTATAAAATAAACTCCCCAGGGAATTGCTAGGATAATACCAAGGATTTTTTCATTGCCTTGGGTTTGGCTAATTAGTAGATCAAGACTCGCATTGATCGCTTCTAACATGGCGCGCTATTCCCTTTTGGTAATTTGACTCGTTAATCGACCTTTTTTTAAACGGATGTTGATTAAATCACCCAAGCCGACATCTTGGCTATCATGAATGACGGTCCCTTTGAAGGTAGCGATTGCATAGCCTCTGTCTAATGTGGCCAAGGGACTGACCGCTTGTAAAGTGGCAAATTGGATATTCACCTTTTGTTTCAATAAATGGATGTTTGTGTCCATCGATTGAAAAAGTGTGTGTATTAATTGTTGCAATCGCAACTTTGCTTCGCCTAATTTTAGTGTGGGATTTTGCTTTTGAAGTCTGGTTATCAGGGTGAACAATGGCTCACGACGTTTAGTCATCGCTTGACTCATGGCATGATCAAGATGGTTGCGCAGATAATCAAGAGACTGCCAATGACTGCTGATTAATTGTTTTGGCGAGGTTATTTTTTGTATTTCATGTCGAAGGAGTAGTTGCTGATGGCTAATATATCGTTTCATTGCATGGAGTAGTTGGCGCTTTATGGTGTCTAATTGACTCAATAAGTCCAATCGATTGGGAGTGACTGCTTCTGCGGCAGCGGTCGGTGTTGCGGCACGATGATCTGCGACAAAATCGGCAATTGTGAAATCAGTTTCATGGCCTACTCCCGATACAATCGGGATCACGGATTTTGCAATCGTGTGAGCCAGTAATTCATCATTAAAAGCCCATAAATCTTCAATACTGCCACCACCGCGAGCTAGAATAATGACATCACAACGTTGTTCTAAATTTGCAAGCTCAATGGCTTTCACTAATTGCGGGGCCGCCTGCTTACCCTGGACATCAGAGCTATAAACAACGACATTGGCGATGGGATAGCGACGTGCCAAAGTGATTTGTATGTCGTGTAATGCGGCACCACTGCTTGAGGTAATCACTCCGATGCATGATGGAAAAGCAGGGATGGATTTTTTGCGTGCGCTTTCAAAAAGCCCCAGAGCCCCCAATTTAACTTTTAATAATTCAAACTGTCGGTATAAATCGCCTTCTCCAGCATTGATCAACTCTTCAACAATGAGCTGGTAATCGCCGCGGGCTTCATATAAACTCAACATGCCTTTTAGGTTGACTTGTTGTCCATTTTGTAATGTTTTGGCGTCGACATCTTTGTGTCGATTGCGAAAGTACACGCAACGAATTTGTGCTCCTGGATCCTTAAGGGTGAAATAATAATGGCCAGAGGCTGGTTTCGTTAAATTTGAAAGCTCTCCTTCAACATGAACAATACCCATTTCATGCTCAAGCCATGAGCGAACATGGCGATTAAGTTGAGTAACCGTAAGTACAGGGGTGGCAGGGGGCATCGTTAACTTAAAAAATTATTTATCAATAATTATGGTAGCAAATTAGGATAATTCGTCAAATGATATTATTTGAAAGGTATCTTCAGGTAGAATGGGTATATAATTTTAAAGCCCTGAAAATCAGGTATTGAAGAAATACATGCGGAGCGCTGAAGGAGTGAATTTAATTAATGAGTAAAGAAAAAGTAGTGATTATTATTCCTACCTATAATGAAGCGTCCGTGATCGAGGAAACGGTGTCCTCCGTATTCCACGGGACCGCCCAAATTTTAAACAAGGACATTCATGTGCTGGTTTTTGATAGCCATTCAACCGATGGAACAGCAGCCATCATCGAGCGCCTTCAAGAACAATACCCTCAATTGCATTTGAAAAACGAAGCGAAAAAGAGTGGCCTGGGTTCTGCCTATATGCAAGCCATGCGTTATGCTTTGGATGTGCTTCATGCGGACATTATCATGGAGTTTGATGCTGATTTATCACACCGACCAGAATACATCGCGCCCATGTTAGAAAAAATGATGACCCATGATGTTGTCGTCGGTAGTCGCTATGTTTTTGGAGGTTCTATACCAAAAGAATGGGGTTTTCATCGGAAATTATTATCTGTGTTGGGAAATTTAGTTGCACGACTTTTTTTAACTCCCAAATACAAAGATTTTACAAGTGGGTTTAGGGCAACAAATCGAGAATTGTTGCAAAAGTCACTTCCTTCTCAATTTATATCGAATCAATATGCTTATAAAATTCAGCTTTTGTGGTTGTTGCATCAACAAAAAGCGAGAATTTTTGAGCATCCCATCCATTTTATTGATAGACAAAAAGGCAAGAGTAAATTACCTGCCAATAGTATTTTAGATTCGTTACGAGTTCTATTTATCCTCAGATTTAATGAATTAAAACGTTATATTAAAATGTGTTTGGTTGGCCTTTCGGGATTGAGTATCCAATTTTTGTTGTATAATGTATTTCGACATATCATGTCGCCTATCATCGCGCTGCAATTGGCTGTTTCAGTTGCAATCATTAATAATTATACGCTCAACCATCGGTTTACGTTTAAAGTGCGAAACAAAGGCGCTCAGCATTTCAAATCATTTGGACTCTTTATTGGATATTCGGCAATCATGGTGGGCATACAAAGTTACTTGTTGCATCTTGGTATAAAATATTTAGGTTCTGGTTTTGTAAAGGAGAATTTGGTGCTTTGTTCAGGCGTGGTGCTTGGATCTATCCTGAATTATTTTACCTACAGTCGCTATATTTGGCGTGAAAACACAGAGGGCTAACCCGGAGATTGTTTACTTGGCCTCGACCACCTGATAATAAAAACGAGTAGTATTCGTGGTTTCACCTTGGTTTTTTGCAAGAAAATCATGTCTTGCAATCCGTTCGGTTGCCTTTTCTTTAATTCCTGGCAAATTAAACTCAAATAATTCTCTCGATACTAGAATGAGAATTTTTCCAGACAGCGTGGGGTTTTCAGCCCAGTATTTATACATTAGGCTATCTGCACCAAAAATATGTCGACCAATGGTTGGGTATATTGTTTGGATGTTTTTATTGTTGAATAGTTTTTCTTGATAAAAAGCGAGCTCGCTTTGAATGTTATAGACATCCAAAGGGACGATGACTGGTTTTTTACCGGATTCTTTTTCAACCCGTGCAGCAATCGTATTGATTTCCTTGGTCACTTGATTCCATGCAAGAAATTTGATGAGTAAGCGTTCCTGAGCAAATTTAGGATAGCCCGAAATAATAGAACATAGGGCGACTGCATAACCGACTAATAGCGCACAGGCTGTCATTAACCAAATTTTGTAGGAAGAATGGGTGATGCGTGATGCAATCCAGGGAATCATCGCCAATAATCCAGGGCCAATCCAGTTGAATTTTATCTGATGACTTAAGCTAAATGCTGCAAATATCAGTAAAGGAGTTAAGGTAAATACTTGCGTAAATCGACCCGTTTGGTTGATAGGTTTATTGCCAGTAAATAGCGACACCAAACTGATAATGCCCGAAGGCATGAGAAAAAATAATAACAGGGCAAGAAAATGATGAAATGAAAATTCAAATTCTGCAGTGATTCGACGAGTACTTTGGAAAATAAAAGAAGCCCATTCGTGAGTGGCGTTCCAATAAATCACCGGGGTGAAAAGAGCGATAGCGATGAGAGCTGCGATGTAAGGCTCTTTCCGTTTAAACCAATAGCGTTTTGTAGGAACAATAGCGAGAAATAGCAATATAGAGGGGCCAAGTAAGATGATGGTGTATTTGGATAAAAGTCCAAGTCCTATCGAGCATCCCCCAGCATACCAGCTACTGGATTTGTCCATGACCAGGGCACGATAGAGGTAATAAAGTGCTGCTGACCAACAGGCTGTCAGTGGTTGATCAGGGGTCATTATCAAAGAATGTAAAAAATAAAAGGGTAAAATCGCCAATAGCATGATTGCATAGAGCCCAGATCCTTTCGAAAATAACTCGGTTAATTTAAAGCTATAAAAGGCGGTGACTAACCAACAACACACAGAAGCGATACGAACACCAAATTCCGTGGCACCAAGGATAGACGTTGATATTTTAATGAGCAAGGCAACCATGGGTGGGTGGTCTAGGTAGCTAAAGTCAAGGTGCTTGGCATAATTCCAATAATAGGCTTCTTCCACCAGCAAATCACTTGAGCCAAGGAAGGCAATTCGTAATATAAAAGAGAGGACAATAATCAAACCAAGCGGAAAAAACCAGGTATTGTCTTTGCTTTTTTGATGAATAAATGACGTCATGAGTTTGGATACAGATAAAAGCGCTAGTCTATCAGCATAATTATATGATTGCACTTGTGAAACCAAATGAAATTAGGCAAAATGATTGAGCATTTTTTTGAAGTTATTAGAGATTAAGGGGATTGTTATGAAGATGAAATTAGTCGCTGCGGCTTGTGGTCTTGCGATGTCAACCGTTTATGCTGCAGCTCCAGCATTAAATTCTGACATCGATAAGCTCTCCTATAGCATCGGTTCTGATTTAGGGAAAAATTTCAAAAGACAGAGCATTGATATTAATCCAACCGTCATGGCCAAAGGTATTGAAGATGGTATGAAGGGTGGTGCTTTATTGTTAACTGAGCAACAGATGAAAGATGTTCTTAATAAATTTCAGAAGGAATTAATGGAAAAACGTACTGCGGAATTCAATAAAAAAGCGGATGAAAACAAAGCCAAAGGCGAAGCGTTCCTTAGCCAAAATAAAACCAAACCTGGTGTTGTAACGCTTCCTTCTGGTCTTCAGTATAAAATTATTACGGATGCAAAGGGTAGTAAACCTGCTAAAGAAGATACCGTAACCGTCGAATACACGGGTCGTTTGATCAATGGTGAGGTATTTGACAGCAGTGAAAAAACCGGCAAACCTGCAACATTCAAACTTTCTCAAGTTATTCCTGGTTGGACTGAAGCATTGCAGTTGATGCCAGTCGGTTCTACCTGGGAAGTTTATGTTCCTGCTGCCCTCGCTTATGGAGCCAGAAGTGTTGGTGGGCCCATCGGACCCAATGAAACATTGGTTTTTAATATCCATTTGATTTCTGCGAAGAAGTAATCCTTGATCTCGTCTTTGACTTGCTCCAAGTCAAAGACGAGATTTTCTAGGTTTAACGTAGTGCCTGATAATGAGTATCCATCACTATGAATAAACGATTACTTATTGTTTTTGTTTTAGGTTTTTCTTCAGGTCTTCCTCTGTCACTGATCAGCAGTACCCTTCAAGCTTGGTTTGCTGATGCAGGCATGTCAGTGATGGCTACTGGTGCTTTAAGTCTTGTGAGCCTTCCTTACGTATACCGTGTTATTTGGGCTCCGCTGTTAGATAGATATTCAATCCTGCCACGGCTTGGTAAAAGACGCGGGTGGATTTTTCTAATGCAGGGGTTGTTACTCGTTGGCTTTAATTTTATGGCCTGGCTTTCTCCAACAACACATCCCCTATCCATGGCCGTGTTGGCTTTGATACTTGCTATTTTTTCATCCACTCAAGACGCCTGTATTGATGCGCATCGTACAGAGAGTTTGCCAAAAAACGAACATGCAATGGGTGCTTTTTTAGCAGTTTTTGGATATAGAATGGCGTTGTTAGTTTCTGGTGGTTTGGCTTTGGTCATGGCTGCTAACCTTGGTTGGGCAGTGACTTACCGCTCAATGGGATTTTTGATGACATTAGGGATGGTCGCTACAATCATTAGTCCTGAAAAATCATTGCCTATGCCTAAACACATGACATTGAAAGATTTTTTGATAGGCCCCCTCAATGACTTGTTCGCACGAAAAAATGTGGTGGCGTTGTTGGTTTTTATTTTTATGTATAAATTAGGCGAAGCATTTACCACCACCACAAGCGGAATTGTGATGCCATTTTTTATCCAAGGCTTGGGAATTCCTTTGCAAACGATAGGGTATGTCAATAAAGTGTTGGGTGTTCTTTCGATTTTGGGTGGTGGCTTTATTGCTGGCCTATTGATGTTGCGTTGGACATTATATCAATCGTTATTCGTTTTTGGTTTGGTGCAGGCTGCTACAAATTGTTTGTTTATTGCATTGGCCATGGTCGGTAAAAATTTCACACTATTTGCCTTGGCGGTGATCAGCGATAATTTTGCAGCAGGCATGGGATCCACTGCTATTGTGGCGCTATTTATGCACTTGGTGGATAAGAGATTTACAGCTACGCAGTTTTCAATTTTCGTAGCATTCGCAACCTTGCCGAGAGTATTATCTGGCCCCTTTGCAGCATTGGTTCAATCGTGGGTTGGTTGGGTAGGGTTATATGAGTTGTCTTTTATATTGGCGTTAGGTTATGTGCCGTTTTTAATCATGATACGCCACCATACGGAAGTCTCTTCAACTCCTCCAAAAATAATTTTTGGATAAAGCCAGGACTTACGCAAACCCCCAATCTCTTCGTTAAAAAAATTTGTAATTCGGTCTTTTAGTTATCTAAACTCGCTCATTACAAACATTTTTTGCCTTGACCTTGGGTTTTTGCGTAAGTCCTGAAAGTACTAACTCAATGGTACCGAGGGTCGGACTCGAACCGACACGGTGTCACCACCACCGGATTTTGAATCCGGCGCGTCTACCAATTCCGCCACCCCGGCACACGCGCACATTATAACAAAGAATGGTGATGATACAAGGAATATTATGCTTCGGTAATTTTGATCATCATTTCCATGGCGCGTTTTGCATTTTCAATAATCCAGCGTTGATCTAACTTTTTTAACCGATGGCGTGTTCCTGAAAATTCATTAATGACATCGCCGGCTTTTACTTCGTTATAATCCATGGCATTTCCTAAGCGCAGTAAATCTAGCAAGCCCACTAAGTGAGGGGGGTCGTTGCGTGACATGGTCGCACACCCGCAGCCCAGGCTTTTTTCTGTTGAATTTTTGGGGGCTTCTGCAAGGTTTACCACCGTAATATTTAGAGATTTACAGTGCTCTTTTAAATTCATGACCATGTGATTTTCAGTTCCAATGGCGTATTTTTTAGTGCCAGCACGATCATTTACTACAAAATCCCAAATGAAGGCCGTTGAACCAGCATGGTCTGCTTCTTTGATGACACCAATACGGCATTCTGGATGAACAATGGTTGTGTATCCATGAGCCTGCCAATATTGGCACATTACTGGGTCATAAACAGTATGGACTGCGCATTGACTAGAAAATAACACCATTGCTGCTTTGTCAAATTCAGCCAATGTTTTTTTATCCTGTGCATTTAGTGAATATTGAGCTCCCTCTGTTCCGCCAGGCCAATAAGCGAGGTTGTTTATCGAAAGCCAATACGCGACATTTTCACCCATGTGTTGATCCGGTATAAAAAGAATTTTCTTTTTTTGATCCTGTGCCCATTGAACTATTTTTTTAACATTCGAACTGGTGCATACGGCACCACCTTGGGCTCCAGTAAGGGCTTTTACTCGCCCGGACGTGTTCATATAACAAACAGGTAAAATGTTTTCGGCACCATAACGTTCATTGAGATCATGAAAAGCGGGTTCGACCATAAAATCTTTCGCTAACATTTCCATGGTACACCCAGATTTTGGGTTGGTGATATAAACGTGTTGATCTTTATTCGCTAAAATACTGATGGATTCAGCCATAAAATGAACAGCGGATTCAACAATTACTTTTTTTTCAGGATGATTCGCTGCCATGAGTGCTAATTGATACGAATCACCAATTTGGCCACCAAATTGCTCAATAAGTCTTACGATATCACCACCCATGTAATAGTGCGCAAGCAATAAAAGTTCTTCACCGAAATGATCCTTGGCCTTTTTCATGTAAGGCGTCATCCAATTCAATACCGTCGTTAATTTTCTATCAGGTAGCGATTGGTATTCTTCAGCATAAGGTATTAGTTCTTTCTGATACCAATCCAGTGGATAATCGCTTTGACAAATTTGCATGTCATTGGTGATCGTCATCAATGATTTTTCAGGAACGTAGGTCTTATCGGGTGTAAACATGGTAGAGAACCTCTAAATTTTATCGGTAGAACGTATATTGCGGGGCATTTTGTCTTAAAATACTTTCTTGTGCTTTATTGTCTTTGTTTTTAAAATCTTCACGGTAGTGACCGCCTCTGGACTCTCTTCTTGATAGTGCGGATCTGACTATTAATTCAGCATTTAAAATAATATTCCGTAATTCAATAAAATCCCGGGTGATGCCGTGTTTCCAGTAATATTCATCAATTATTTTATGTCGCTTCATGATCAGTTGAAGCAAATCTTCAAGGCCCGCTTCAGTCCTGACGATGCCGGCATAGGATGTCATTTCTCCGCGTAAACTTCGCCAGTGGGCGTTAATTTGGCTGGCTCTTCGATGATTCACTTCTCGAGGTGAACTCCATGAGGCTATTGATTCTATGGGTTTTAATGGACTTGTTGCTTCTTTTAAAGAAGCCTGAGCAGCATTGGATGCCATGACAACCGCTTCTAATAGAGAGTTACTTGCTAGTCGGTTAGCCCCATGAAGTCCTGTGAAAGCAACTTCACCGATGGCATATAAACGCTTCAAATCGGTATGCCCATGAATATCGGTAAGAATTCCCCCGCATTGATAATGAGCGGCAGGCACGACTGGAATCATGTCTTGGCTCATGTCGATACCAATTTCAAAAAGGGTGCGATAGATTTGAGGAAAGCGTTTTTTTAAAAAACGTTGAGACAAGTGCGTGGTATCTAAATATACAAATCCACGGTGGCTTTGTTCCATTTCATTGAAGATGGCGCGAGAAACAATATCTCTTGTGGCTAATTCGAGTTGGTCAGGTGCGTAACGCTCCATAAAGCGTTCATTGGTATCGGCGTTTTTTAGCTGGGCGCCTTCACCACGAACAGCCTCTGAGATGAGAAAATTATTGATGGAATGATGGTGTAACAGTGTTGGATGAAATTGATAAAACTCCATGTTCCCCACACGAGCTCCCGCGCGATAAGCCATCGCTACACCATCGCCGGTCGCGACCATCGGGTTAGACGTGTAGCGATAGGTTTTACCGGCACCGCCGGTTGCTAAGACGACACATCGTGATAAAAAGGTGTGAATTTGGTTATTATTGCAATCTAGGATGTAGGCTCCGAGTACTTCACCTTGGTTATTGGTATGGTGTGGGTGATAATGAGTAATTAAATTCACCGCAATATGATCTTCAAATAACTCAATTTGGGGATGTTCATGAAGAGATTTCAGGAGGGTTTCTATGGTAGTTAAGCCTGTTTGATCGCCACAGTTAAAAATCCGACGATGGGAATGCCCACCTTCTTTAGCAAGCGCATAATCCCCATCTTTGTTTAAATCAAAAGCAATAGAGTAAGCCTCTAGCTCTTTAATGGCGTTCGGCCCTTGCCCAATAATGTCCTTAACTGCAGGGGGATAACACAAGCCATCGCCTGCGCTAAGCGTATCTTCTATGTGAGACTCAATGGAGTCTTCTGTAGCAAAGACAGCGGCAATCCCCCCTTGAGCATAACGACTATTCGATTCATTGGCGAACGCTTTACTAATCACGGCAATTTTTAATTTTGGATGAAGTTTTAGGACTTGCATGCAATAGTGCAAGCCTGCTAAACCGGTGCCAATAACGATGACATCAAATTCATAGTTTTGACCTTGTTGAGAAGCTATGGATCTCATGAAAACGCTTTTACCAATTGAATTGCAAGTCCTATGTAGGTATGCGGGGTAAGTTCATGTAATTGTTTTTTTGCTTCGTCTGGAATTTCTAGCGAATCTATAAATTGTAGGAGTGTATCCTGCGTTATCTTTTGACCCCTGGTTAAAGTTTTCATTTGCTCATAGGGGTTTGGAAGATGATATCGCCGCATCACTGTTTGAATCGCCTCCGCAATGACCTCCCAGTTTTCATCTAGATCTTGTTGCAGTGCTGCTTTATTAATTTGTAATTTTTCATTGCCTTTAGCAATGGATTGGTAAGCAATGAATGAATAGGCAAAAGCAACGCCCAAATTCCGCATGACGGTGGAGTCTGATAGATCACGTTGCATTCGAGACTGCGTTAATTTGTTAGCAAAATGATCAAAGAGCGCATTGGCTAAGCCTAAATTCCCCTCGGCATTTTCAAAGTCGATAGGATTCACTTTGTGGGGCATCGTCGAGGAGCCTACTTCTTCAGCAATGGTGTTTTGTTTAAAATAACCGAGTGAAATATAGCTCCAAATATCTTTGGTGTAGTCCAATAAAATATTGTTGATGCGCACCATCAAGTGAGACACTTCAGCGATCCCATCATGTGGTTCAATTTGTGTGGTGTAGGCATTAAATGAGAGGCCTAACGACGTCACAAATTGAGCGCTATGTTTTCGCCAATCAATGTCGGGGTAAGCGATACAATGGGCGTTGTAGTTACCAACCGCGCCATTGCATTTGGCAGAGATTAACACTTCAGCCAATTGCTGCATGGGTCGTTTAAGCCTTGCGACCACGTTGATTAATTCTTTACCCAACGTAGTTGGTGTAGCAGGTTGGCCATGCGTTCTAGCCAGCATGGGGACATCAGCATGGTGTTTACCCAATAAGGTGATGCTACCAATAATTTCAGCCAAAATCGGCTGAATGACCTTTAAAATGGCCTCTTTTAACATCATCGCATAGGCTAAATTATTAATGTCTTCTGATGTACAGGCAAAATGAATAAAGTTTGTGGCATTTTTGAATGAAGGGATGGCCTCCAATTTTTCTTTTAAGTAATACTCGACTGCTTTGACATCATGATTCGTCTTTTTTTCATACTCTTTGACGTTCAGGGCTTCTTGTTCATCAAAATTCTTTAAAATATTTTCTAAGGCGTTTCTAGAGGCCTCATCAAACGGAGAAATTTCAAGAATATCTTCATTGGAAGCCAAGGACTCTAACCAACGAATTTCTACAAAAAGTCTATAATAAATTAATGCAAATTCACTAAAAAACGGACTTAATGCTGCTGTTTTGGTTGAATAACGGCCATCTACGGGTGAGATGGCGTTTAAAGGGGATAGTGTCATGAGCTATTCGCCATTGTGATAAATCCTTAATGATAGTTGATGCAAGGCAAGATGTGAATAAACTATTCTATATTCGCTCATCTATACCCATTCTACCTGAAGATACTGGTTTTTTCATGATTTGATTTTTTTGTCTATCGATCTTAAAAAGATGAGGAATAGTCTACTCTATTGCGAATCTTTTTAAGATCGATAGGCAAAAAAAAGCAAGAGTGAAAATCCAGTATCTTCAGGTAGAATGGGTATATATTTGAAATCGACCCAACAATTTGAGTAGAATGGCATTCACTTTAAGGATTTGAGGTTATTATGGCGGGCAATCCACAGACTATTGATTTACAGCAATTGGGTATGCAGGATATAGAGCAAGTGGGTGGAAAGAATGCCTCGCTTGGTGAAATGATCAGTCATTTATCTCTGAAAGGGGTCTTGGTTCCTGGTGGTTTTGCAACAACGGCTACTGCTTTTCGTGAATTTCTTCAACAATCGAATCTGTCAGAGAAAATTTATTCAGCATTATCCACATTGGATGTCAATGATGTTGAAGCATTGGTAAAGGTCGGACAACATATTCGTGATTTGGTGTTGTCAACGCCATTTACTACTGGTTTTGAGGAAGCGGTATTGACATCTTACCGCAAGTTAGCCAGCACTATCGGTCACGATAACTTTAGCGTGGCAGTCCGCTCCTCTGCCACAGCGGAAGATTTGCCTGACGCCTCCTTCGCTGGTCAACAAGAAACATACTTAAATGTAAAAGGCGAGAAAGAACTCTTAACTGCTATCAAACTAGTATTTGCTTCATTATACAACGATAGGGCCATCGCTTATCGTGTTCATCATGGTTTTGATCATCAAGACGTCGCCCTTTCTGCAGGGATTCAACAAATGATTCGTAGTGATTTAAGTGCCAGTGGTGTGATGTTTACTATGGATACGGAGTCTGGATTTGAAGACGTTGTTTTTATCAATTCGTCTTATGGTTTAGGGGAGCTCGTGGTCCAAGGAGCTGTGAATCCTGATGAGTTTTATGTGCATAAAAAATGCTTGATTGAAGGACGATCGGCGGTTATTCGTCGTAACTTAGGTAGTAAAGCAATCAAAATGGTTTATTGTGGTGATAAGAAAGTAAAAACCATTGATGTGGAGCCAGACTGCCAACGACGATTTTCATTAACAAACGCTGAAATTGAACAATTAGCGAGGCATGCATTAACCATAGAAAAACACTATGGACGTCCTATGGATATTGAATGGGCTAAGGATGGAAATGATGGGAAACTCTACATTCTTCAAGCGCGTCCTGAAACAGTAAAAAGCCGTTCAAATAAACAAATTTTAGAGCGTTATCGGTTACAAAAAAAAGGTCGCATTTTAAGTGAGGGTCGAAGTATCGGTCAGCGAATTGGTCAGGGCACTGTTAAAATTATTAAAGATACCAGCGAAATGCACCGAATAGAGCCTGGTGATGTGTTGGTTTCTGACATGACTGATCCTGATTGGGAGCCGGTGATGAAACGGGCGTCTGCAATTATTACCAATCGAGGTGGGCGAACTTGTCATGCGGCCATCATCGCACGCGAATTAGGTATTCCTGCGGTCGTTGGTTGTGGAGATGCGACTAAAACCATTGAAGACGGGGTGGAGGTAACAGTCAGTTGTGCTGAAGGCGATACAGGCTATATTTATGAAGGGATGTTGCCTTTTGAGCGAATTTGTTTAGATGTTGATACCATGCCTGAATTGCCCGTTAAAGTCATGTTAAATGTCGGTAATCCTGAACGAGCATTTGCATTTCAATCCATTCCCAATGCGGGTGTCGGACTCGCTCGTATTGAGTTTTTAATATCAAATACTATTGGCATTCATCCAAAAGCACTGCTCTATTACAAAGACATCAAAGATGCGGCTTTAAAAAAAATCATTGATGAAAAAACAGCGGCCTATGAATCTCCTGTTGAGTACTATATTGAACGTTTAAAAGAGGGTATCGCGACCATTGCTGCCGCCTTTTATCCAAAACCGGTCATTGTTAGGCTTTCTGATTTCAAATCAAACGAGTATGCCAATTTGGCTGGGGGCGCACTTTATGAGCCCCATGAAGAAAATCCAATGCTTGGATTTAGAGGTGCTTCACGTTATGTTTCTCCCCATTTTTCTGATTGTTTTGCATTAGAGTGTCAGGCTATGAAGCGGGTGAGGGAAGACATGGGGTTTACGAATGTTGAAGTCATGATCCCTTTTGTTAGAACAGTGGATGAAGCGAGCCAGGTGATTGACGTCCTGAAAATCAATGGACTTGAGCGGGGCAAACACGGCTTACGTATCATCATGATGTGTGAGTTACCCTCCAATGCCTTGTTAGCCAATGAATTTTTAGAGTACTTCGATGGGTTTTCCATTGGTTCTAACGATTTAACCCAATTAACCTTGGGATTGGATAGAGACTCCGGTTTGGTGGCTTCTCAATTCGATGAACGTGATGCCGCGGTAAAGAGTTTGCTACATATGGCGATTAGTGCTTGTAAAAAACAAGGAAAATACGTCGGCATCTGTGGTCAAGGTCCCTCAGATCATCCCGATTTTGCTCGATGGTTAATGAAGGAAGGTATTGATAGCTTGTCTTTAAACCCAGATTCTGTATTGGAAACCTGTTTGTTTTTAGCCAATAAGAATGAATAAAACTCGAGCGGCATTATTACTGGTGGGGGCTTTTTGCACCAATGCCTTCGCCAGTGGGTTGCAAGGACAGTCCGATCCCGTCACCGCTGTTATTTTTTGGGTTAGTGTCCTGTTATTCTTTGGAATTTGTGGACGATTGATTGCTTTAAAACTCCATCAACCTCAGGTATTAGGCGAGTTAGTGATGGGTATTATTATCGGTAATCTTGCTCATTATTTTGGTTTAGAGCTGGCGTTGATATTGCGTGAAGGGTCGAGCATATTTACCATTATGCGTGATCTACTGTCAGGTATTCGACTGCCCGTTGCTGTGCAACATGCTCACTTTGATTCTTCTGCTACAGCGGCAGAAGTGCTGAAGGTATTAAGTGGAATGCACGGTGTAGAGTTAATTAAAGTGGGTTATGTCATTGATATATTTTCACGGTTGGGAGTCATCTTTTTATTATTTATGGTGGGTTTAGAGAGTTCTATTAACGAATTAAAACGCACCGGTCGAGAATCTTTTTTCGTCGCTTTAATAGGCGTTATCGCCCCCATCATGTTGAGTCTATTGATTTCTCATTACTTATTACCAACCGCCCCATCAAATACACACTTGTTTATTGCGGCCACTTTATGTGCCACCAGCGTTGGAATTACCGCATCTGTGTTAAAAGAGTTAAAAAAATTACGAACAAGAGAGGCGCAGATCATTTTGGGTGCTGCCGTGGCTGATGATATCCTAGGCTTAATTATTCTGGCTATTGTATCGAGTATCGTCGTGAGTCAGGTGGTGAGTATTTCCTTGATTGGTAAGGTATTCATTGATGCGCTCTTGTTTTTTATCGGTAGTTTTTTATTGGGTCCTTTCCTCTTAAAGAAAGCCGTCGTTTTTTTTAAATTTCTTGATCCTTGGGAAGCCAAATTATGCATCGCGTTTTTATTTGTAATGCTTCTGTCTTGGCTCGCCTCTTTAGTCCATTTAGCTCCAATGATTGGGGCTTTTGCGGCCGGTATTATTATTCATGACGGTTATTTTAAGACGAGTGATTTAAGCATCAAAGAGTTGATGGGCCCATTAGAAGCCTTGCTTGCACCACTTTTTTTCGTGTTGATAGGGATACAAGTAAAATTAGAAGTCTTTATGGATTGGCATGTGTTGTATTTTGCCTGCGGTATTCTCATTGCAGCAGTTTTAGGTAAACTAATGAGTGGGTTTGGTGCTGGTCGGCAGGATGATCGATGGTTAATAGGGGTTGGCATGTTACCCCGAGGTGAAGTCGGTTTGATTTTTGCATCGATTGGAAAAACCTTGGGTGTACTTTCTGAGAATGTGTTTTCGGCACTGATTTTAATGATTATTGTAACAACCATGATTGCACCATCTTGGCTTAAACAACGGTATGCTGCCCATGAATCTTAAAAAAGAAACGGTTTTAGCGGATGTAATCCGTGCATTAGAAGAGGATATTGGTTCGGGTGACGTCACCAATGCATTATTGCCATCTACGCTTACGGTTCACGCTAAAATTATTTCACGAGAGCCTATGGTGGTTTGTGGTCGCCCCTGGGTTGATTTGGTATTCTCTAAAATCGATGCGTCCACTAAAGTGGCATGGTTAGTGGAGGAGGGGAGTTTTCAAAGTGCACCCACCACGTTATGTTGCATCGAAGGGTTGGCGAGAAGTGTATTAACCGCTGAGCGGACTGCTTTAAATTTCTTACAAACCCTTTCCGCAACGGCCACAAAAACTCGTCGTTACGTACAAGAGTTGAAGGGTTATCATACAAAACTATTGGATACCCGAAAAACCTTGCCGGGGTTAAGAGTCGCGCAAAAATATGCTGTGGCGACTGGCAATGCTACAAATCATCGATTCGGACTCTATGATGCTTATTTAATCAAAGAAAATCATATAAAAGCATGTGGCTCTATTACCAAAGCCATTGAATTAGCAAAGCGTCAAGCGAATTCCCTGTTAATTGAAGTGGAAGTTGAAACCATCGATGAGCTTCGTGAAGCACTCCTTGCGCAACCGGATAGAATTTTACTGGATAATTTCACTAAAGAAATGCTGGTTGAAGCGGTATCAATAAATACACCAAAGCGATGTGATTTGGAAGTGTCTGGCGGCGTGGAATTAAATACCATTCAATCGATTGCTGCATTAGGTGTCGATTTCATTTCCGTTGGTGCCATCACCAAATCAATTGAAGCAATTGATTTGAGTTTACTCATTGAGGAGGTTAGATGACACCAAAAATTGTATTCACTGGTGGTGGAACCGCTGGGCATGTCACACCAAATATAGCATTGATCGATGCATTGAAGTCCAAAGGGTGGGCGATTGACTACATAGGCTCTGTCAATGGGATTGAAAAATTGATGATACAAGATATTCATATTCCTTATCATGAAATCAGTACAGGCAAATTTCGACGTTATTTCAGTTGGAAGAATTTTTCAGATCCTTTTAAAGTGCTTTTGGGGATTGGGCAAGCGATTGGTTTGATGCGTAAAATTCGACCGCATGTTGTTTTTTCGAAAGGAGGGTTCGTAGCCTTCCCCGTTGTGTTTGCAGCTTGGCTAAATCGTATCCCCGTTTTGGTTCATGAGTCAGATTTAACGCCAGGGTTGGCTAATCGGTTAAGCTTGCCCTTTGCAACTAAAATTTGTGTAACCTTTGCGGCTGCCAAAGATAATTTAAAGCATAAAGATAAAGTAGAAATTACAGGCACCCCGATAAGACCATCTTTGCTAAACGGGAGTAGAGAGCGAGGCCTATCCTTGTGTAATTTTAATAAGGATTTGCCTTGTATATTGGTGATGGGTGGAAGCCAAGGATCGGTATCGCTTAATCAAGTCGTTCGAGATGGTTTGAAATTATGGTGTGATCGTTATCAAGTGATTCATATTTGTGGAAAAGATAAGCTAGACAATACGCTGAAAAATCAAAAAGGGTATTGTCAATTTGAGTACGTTAATAGTGAACTTCCGGATGTATTAGCAGCGAGTGATGTGGTGATTACTCGGGGTGGTGCCAATAGTTTATACGAGCTTTTGGTTTTGGCAAAACCACATGTTGTGGTGCCTTTATCGGCTAAAGTAAGCCGTGGGGATCAAGTGCAAAATGCCAATTACTTTAAAAATAAAGGGGTTAGTATCGTAGTCAATGATGATGAATTGGATACTACAAAACTATTGACCGCCATTAATGAGGTCACCATCGCATCCGAGATTTTGGTAAAAAAAATGAAGGATTTAAACATTGTATCAGCGACAGATAGCATTGTTGCGTTGTTAGAGGAGCAAGTCCATGTTTAAGCCAAACGATATTTATACCTACATTGCTAAAGCATGGGACGACGACATTATACAAAGCCTATCTGAATACATAAAAATTCCCAATAAATCCCCTAATTTTGATTTGCATTGGCAAGAACATGGCTTTATGGAACAAGCAGTCGAACATATTTCAATGTGGTGCAAGGCGAATGCGCCAAAAGATATGACCTTAGACGTGCTTCGTTTGGAAGGACGAACACCACTACTATTTATGGAAATCCCGGGATCTTCCAGTGAAACAGTGCTGATTTATGGGCATTTGGACAAACAACCAGAAATGGATGGATGGAGTGAAGGCTTAGGGCCATGGCTACCCGTCATTAAAAATGGTTGTCTATATGGTCGAGGAGGTGCTGATGATGGTTATTCAGCCTACGCGGCTATCACCGCTATTCGTGCCCTACAAGCAGAGGGATTGCCTCATGCTCGATGTATTATTATCATTGAGGCCTCTGAAGAAAGCGGCAGTGAAGACTTACCCTTTTACGTGGAAACAATTAAAGATCGCATTGGTGAGCCTGGATTGATCATTTGCTTAGATTCTGGTGCGGGCAATTATGAACAACTTTGGTTAACGTCATCACTGCGGGGAAACTTGGTTGGTGAATTGTCTGTAGAATTGCTACAAGAGGGGATTCACTCTGGTTATGGCTCGGGTGTTGTAGCAGATAGTTTTCGTGTGGCAAAGGCACTGATTAGTCGAATTGAGGATGAGGACAGTGGTGAAATCACTTTAAACGCTTTGCATACTGACATTCCAACAAAACGATTAGAAGAAGCCTCTCAATGTGCAGAGGTTTTAGGTGAAGCGATTTATAAAGAACTCCCATTGCATAAAGATGTTCTCCCCCTGAGTTTGGATCCAACGCAATTAATTATCAATCGCACATGGCGAGCAGCACTGACCGTCACCGGTGCTGATGGTATTCCCTCGATCATTGATGGAGGAAATGTGTTGCGCCCCAAAACGGCTTTAAAATTGTCGATGAGGTTGCCTCCCACCGTCTGTCCTAAAAAAGCCGGTGCGGAGATAAAAAATGCCTTAACAAAATCACCGCCTTATCACGCAAAAGTAAACTTTCAAATAGACAGTGCATCCAGCGGTTGGCATGCTCCTATGATGGCCCCTTGGTTATTAAAAGCCGTCGATGATGCGTCTTTGGCTTTTTATAAAAAACCCTCGGTATCCCTTGGGGAGGGTGGGACCATTCCATTTATGGGTATGCTCGGTGAGAAATTCCCAAAAGCCCAATTTGTGGTGACGGGTGTTTTAGGACCACACTCCAACGCGCATGGACCAAATGAGTTTTTACATATAGACATGGCTAAGAAATTAACGGCTTGCGTCGCGTTTATTTTGAATCAACACGTTAGGAACTGTCCTTCTTTGGATTAAAAACGTTGATCAATACTATCCAGAGTATGGTATAGCTAAGAGCATACAAAAGAGAGGCGTTGTTTTCTGATACCCAAGGAAAAAGGTGTTCAGTGATGTAAATGCGTAAACTACCGGTTGACCCATCGTTTAATCTCATAGAAAACATGGCTTGAATTTTTAGGAATACGATATGCAATACGTAGATCAGCAACGCATTTAATCCTAAAATTTCAAACCATTTAAATGGTTTCTTTAATCCTTTTATTTCAATGATCCAATAAAAAAAAGAAAAACCAATTGCTGCGACTCCAGCACTCCATAATACATAAGAGCTACTCCAAAGGGCTTTATTGATGGGAAACCATTGATGAGACAGCAATCCCAATAGAGATAACATGATGCCTGCGACGAAGAGGCCTACTAATTTTTGTGATTTAGAGATGGATGAAACAAGCCATGCCCCAGTAATATTGCCAAGAAGAACGGTTGCTAAAGCTGGGATGGTGCTAAGGAGGCCCTCCGGATCATTGGTTTTTCCGTACAAATGGGATGGTGAAAATACCTGCCTATCGATCATTGCAGCGAAATTATCGTCCGGTGTTAATGGAAATCGCAGCATGATAGCCGCGTAGCCTATCAGTAATAATAGAGTGATAATGACTTGCGTCCTGATACGTGTTGTTAAAAATAAAATGGATCCCAATAAATAACAAATGCTGATGCGTTGCAAGACCCCATATATACGGATGGTCGCAAAATCAAAGTGGTATGGAAAGGCATTAAGCAATAGTCCAATAATAAATAAATAGATAGAACGCTTAATAATACTAGAGACAATAACGGGATTAGAGTATTTTTCCTTCGCATTGGATATGGAATACACAGAGGAGATGCCGACAATGAAAATGAAAAGAGGAAAGACTAAATCAGCTATCGTGCAGCCATTCCATTGGGAGTGTGACAACAAATCATAGCTGCTTTTGTTGCCTGGGCTATTTACTAACACCATAAAAGCTACAGTAATTCCACGAAATACATCAAGGGATGTTAGGCGTTTTAGTGACATAATAGAGCCTTTATAAGTTGTAAAAATATTTCCTTATTGTACCTGACTGGACTTTGGACAACCAGTGATCTAATACGAGCCCGAGTCCGTGAGCGTGACCGAGCCCGCCCGAACCCGATCAATCTGATTTTTGAGCCAATTTGGTCAGCAACATGATGATTCGAATTAATAATTCACGGCCTTTCTGATAATTGTCTTCATGTATAATATCTAATCGTTTAGCCACAGATGAATCCCTTGAGTTTTTACAGATAAACGCCAGAGGAAAAATACACATCATAAAAATTGACTGCTGGAATGAGGTCATTATGAATGGCAAAAAAGACACTAAACTATCTGATTATCCATTGCGATTACTGCGGGTTCAGGTTTGTAAAGCGTCTGGTGAGTTGTTGTTCAAGCGGCCACTTTGG
>Ga0214923_10001846_pt1 | contig 29315 bp, 43 predicted proteins | sample LL1510_MetaG_FD_177993 | JGI IMG/M metagenome (GOLD analysis project Ga0214923, IMG submission 177993) | Freshwater microbial communities from Lake Lanier, Atlanta, Georgia, United States - LL-1510 | ecosystem: Environmental > Aquatic > Freshwater > Lake | place: USA: Georgia | collected...
TAGCGTAACTCCAACGCCTGCTCCACCACCTCCTCCTCCACCTGCTCCTCCTCCACCACCGCCTCCTCCGCCACCTCCTCCACCTCCTCCACCTCCTCCACCGCCACCTGCTCCACCACCACCTCCTCCTCCACCTCCTCCACCTGCATGCACAACATGCTATTCGGTGTTGTCGGGCAACCAATTAATTCCATGTGGTTGCGATGGAGCCAACCAAAAGTATTTCCTAAGAGAATTCTACACAACGGACTTCTGCGAACCATCAGGATGCGTGGGATGCTCATGCAACTTTAGTGTTGACAGTGCATGCGTTACCTCTGGCGACGTATGTTTTCAATAATGTAGTATAATAATTACTAACGAAGGAGTAATATGACAGAAAATAAAACAGCTAACTTTGCTTTTATTTGCGATGAAGAAGTAGCATGGATATTAAGTATGCCTGTTTCTTTAGAGCTTCCAATAGCAGTAATGCAGTCAAATCCAATAATTGTTGAGTTTGATGAAAGTCAAAATGTACGAATGGGCGATTCTTATAAAGAAGGAAAGTTCATTAGGTCATGACATCGGCTTGGCAAAAGTATAAAGAAAAGCTTGGCACCACAAGACCATGGGATATAATTAATCCAAACATTCCCAAGGTAACCGATGAGGTGGCAAGTGCCCGCATGTCAATTTGCATGGATTGTCCTGAATTAATTAAAGCAACCAAACAGTGCAAACAGTGCGGATGTTTTATGAATGCAAAAACAAAATTAGAACAATCAGCATGCCCTATCGGCAAATGGTAAATATATCTAATTTTCTTGATACAGAATCAACAAATGTATTTTTATATTATGCAAAAAATACCAATGCATGGCAAGAATATGCAGATGATTTTTGGAAGGGAAGAATTTTTAACTTTAGTAAATTTGAAGGACAATTAAAAATTGTATCAGATTATTTAATACAAGATATTAAAAAATATATTAAACAAAAATATGATGCTGAAGTGTATTGCGATACGATAGACATTGTTCGTTGGCCAGAAGGATGGAGCCAACCACCACATATAGATGGCTGCAAAGGTTTAGAATATCGAGATTACGGATGTATTATTTATTTAAATGATGATTTTGATGGTGGCGAAACTTATTATCCAAATTTAAATATAAAAGTTAAACCAAAATCAGGAACAATAGTTGTTCATCCTGGAGACGAAAAACATCTTCATGGTGTAACTGAAGTTAAAAATAATACGAGATATACTATAGCAAGTTTTTGGACGATTACGAAGGATAAAGCGTCTTATGACAGCGTACATAAATACTGCGGGCAATGAAGTTCCAGATAATATAATTTTAGTTGTTCCGCACACAACAGAACATCCTTCATACTATGAAGATGTAATAGAAGAGTTATCGGGCAAAACAAAAAGAGAATGGTTTACAGACCATTTTTATTATTGTACTCCATTAATCATTGGAAATCAATACGGATTTATTATAAAGTCAACTAGAAATTTTACAATAAACTGGCCCGGTGAAGAAAAAGAAATAACAATAACATATAATGATAATTTACCAGATAAACAAGTTTTTAGTAATCATTTTAAAAATGGTGTGTTAACAATACAAAACAGATTTGCTTTAAAAACACCACCAAATATAAACTTAATGACAATACAACCACCGAACCACTACATTCCAGGTTTAATAGCAATGACTGGTGTTATAGAAACCGATAACATTAGAAGAGATTTTACTTTTAATTTAAGAGTTACAATTCCTAACTTTGAAATTAAGATTAAAGAAGGTGACCCACTAGGAGCTTTTATTCCAATTCAACGAGGCACTGTAGAAAAGTATAAAGTTAAGTTAATAACAGATATTTTTACTAAAGAACAACATATTCTTGAGGTAAAAGAATCTAATGCATTAGCCAAAGAAAGGTCTAATGATGATAAATCTAAACCACATGCTTCTGGAAGACGTTACTTCAAAGGAATTCACACCACTGGTGAACTATACGAAAATCACCAAAAAGGTGCATTTAGGTAATGTTTAGCCTTTTATAATAGGAGATTTAATTTATGGCATTTGACCCAGCAATATATGAGGCAGCTAGAAGAAGCCTCTTTGACCAGTATGCTCAACAGGCAGCACTTAATGCATACCAACGTTATTTGGCCGAAACTCGTGGCCAACGTCCTATTTTGCAATTGGAAGAGGCAGCCTTTGGTAGAACTGCAACTGGTGGATTAGGCCAGGTTCCTAAATTAACATCATCTTATGGCCGTAGAGGCTTACAGGGCATGAACGTACGTTCGGGTATTTATAAGCAGGCTTTGGAAAACTATGCCAAACAAAGAGAGCGTAACTTGGGATATGCCAGAGAAGATTTGGCTGGAGCTCTTAGAGGTTATGACCTTGCCGCAACACAAGCACAACAGGGTTTTGAATCAGGTTTAGCTGATTTGGAAAGAAGCAAAGCAAGACAGATAGCAGAAGACGCACAAGCGTTGTTAGGACTGAGGTAAAATAATATGGCTGTAACTTCAACAAGACTTGGTAGAGTTCTTCCAGGAACAACACGACCAGGTATTTCTTCGACAAGTGATGAATACGATTTTGATTTCTTAGGCGACTTAGCTCTTACATCTACTAGTAGTGGTGGTTCTAGCGTTCCACGTTCTTATTATGATGCACTTGGTGCAGCAGCGAAAGCTAGAGCACAAACAGCAGCACAAAATCTTGATTTTGATGTCACCAAATATCAAGCAGAACAACAGGCAGCTGCAGATGCTTTGGCCAGACAAAGAGCTGGAGCAGTAGCACAACAAGCATATCTTAAATCTCAATTGGGCGCTAAAATACCAACAGAAATATCTGGTGAAATAGCAGCTCAAGAAAAAGCTGGCCAAGAATATATTGCAAATCAAGCAGCAGCACTTTTAGAACAGTTAAATGCCCGCAAAGCACAAGGTGAAGGATTAACTCAAACCGGTTATTCTAACTTGATGAATTATCTTGCAAGAAACCAACCAACCGCATTTGCACAAGCTCAACGCGCCATGCCAACGATTACAGAAACTGGTCTTGGTCAATATATGGCAGGACAGGGAGTAAGCCCCGCAGCTGCCCAAGAAGCAGCACGTTTGGCAAACATCCAAGCTGCTGGTGGCGCATCAAATTACAATCAATTATTAAACGTACTTGCAGCACGTGAGGCAGCAGGACAGCAATCTCGTCAATCAGAAGCAGAGATGGGACTAGCGTCACAGCTAGCATTGTTGCAGGGAATATATGGTCAAGCAGCTGGTGGTTTAGAGCAATCAAGATTGTCTGCTTTGGCCGATTTGGCCAGCAGAACATCTGCAGCTAGACTGCAAGCACAACGCGAAGCTAGCGCTAGAGACCAAGCAATTAGAGACGCAATAGCACAACTAGTTGGAACCGGATTGGTTCCTGCACCAGCACCAACTATATTTACACCAGCTCCTGCTCCAAGTGCCGATACAAGCTACAGACCAGGAACTCCAAGTCGCTATTTGGTTGGTTTCCGCTATGAAGGAACTGGACCAAATAGAGTAAAGTATGACCAATATTCTGACGGTACCGAAGAGGGACCATTTGAGGAGCCGGCATAATGGCAACTAATATTACACAAAGACTGATAGCAGCAGGCGCAAGTCCAGAACGCGCACGTGCATTTGAACAACAGTTCACGGCACAAGCGCAAAAAGTTGGAATAAAAAGAACACAAGATATTGAAGATGCATTTGATGCCGAACTTGCCGCTGCGTCTGCTGTTTTGTTTCCTATGACGTTTAAACCACCAAAAGTATCTGATACTAATTTTGATGCATACGCTAATTTGGTTTTAGGAAAACCAGCAATTGATTTTGCTATTAAAAAAGCTGCTCCAAATTACATAGCGGCACTTTCCAGTCCAAATTCATACATAAAAGACATCACTACTGCTGCACAAAAACAAATATCATTAGATGCTGTTATTGCAGAAATTAGAAAAGATGCTTTAACTGACGAATCTTTGTTTGGCGGATTGAATGAAGCTGATGTAATTGCTAGTGCAAAAAACATATATGATGAATACCAAAAGTCGCTTCAAGTAAAAGAAGATTTAATAAATTCAAACAAATATTATAAAGCTGGATTGCCTGACCCAAAACTTAAATACGGAACAAAAACAGATTTTACTCAAGGAATAATTGATTACAAAACAAATCCCGGAGTGCTTAAAGTTTTAGGTAGTTCAAAAGTAAGACAAGCTAAACAATTGTCCCAAGTTGCACCCGCTGGCTATATGGCTGGCGCAGCAAAAGAATTTGGTGAGATGAAGGGGCAGTACGCCAATATTGAAAAAGATATATTTAATCAATTTATAAAAACTGGTGCAACTCCATTTAAAGATGAAGTAAAAATAAGACAATTCTTAAAGGATAAAAACCTTAAATAATGGCAATAAAAACAACTGACACTCAGCCGCCAGTTACGCCTACAACGATTCCAGGCAAACAATCTGGTTTATCAAAATTGATAAATAGTGCTACGTCTACGACAACGCCTATATCTACACCAACTACAACGATTCCAAAACTACCTGCATCTGAAAGTAATTTGTCACGTCTAGTATCTGGCCAGCAACCAGCACCTCCATCTGAAACAATTAAAGTTGGTCCAGTACAAGTGCCGCGTGCAATATCAACTACACCAGACGTGCTTGAGGCACAAAAAGCATTGCGTGACCAAACCAGAGAAGCAATCAAAGCTGGCGTGCCTACAACTAAGATTCAAGAAATCGTCACTGGTGAATCGCCCAAAGAGGGCAAACTCGCAAAGATATTTAATTTTGATATTATTCCTGGTCAAGCTGAGTTTAGACCAATTAAAACAATTGTTGCACCAGCATTGGGTGGACTAGCAACTGGTGGACGTTTTGTTATTTCTGCCAATGAAGAAGCGATTGACTTTGTCAAACAGAAAGTATTAAGACAAGAGCCACTTAAATATACTGCCACAGACTATATTCCAGTACACCCACAAACTGGTTTGCCCATTGCAAAACCAGGTGATTATTATATTAGAAACTGGTCTGACGTAATCAATACGCCGATACCTGGTGCTGAAAATATAAAGACTCCAGAAGAAGCTCAAGTCGCACAAGACAAATTAGTAAAGAGCACAGCAAGAACTGCTGCTCCATCATTTAGCGATATAAAGAAAGCAACTAAAGACTTTACATATAGCGCATCAGACAGCCCTTATGTACCGCAGACTGGCAATGCAATCATTGATGGCATCATTGACTTTTCTTATGACGTACTACTTGACCCGGTGACCTACGCCACACTTGGTGGTTCGGCATTTGTAGAGCCGATTGAAGCTGGCGTAAAAGGTGCTACAAAGGCATCAGCTGCAGCAGCCGCCAGAGAAGCTGCACGTGCAACAGCCGCAGAGGCAGCAGCAACTGCAGCAAGAGTGGCCGCAGACCCGTTGGCCACAGCTGCACAAAAGACAGCAGCACAAGCAGCAGCAGACGCGGCAGAAAAAGCTGCAGACAAAGCTTTCAGACAAGCAGCAGCAGCAGCACCGCGCAGAGTTTATGGCAGAACGGCAAGAGAAGCCCTTGCCAACAACGTGGCTAGTGCAAGAATTGCAGCACAACAAATACTAGACGATGCAGCAGCAACAGCAGGCCAAAAAGCGGTGGCAGAACAAGCGTTAAAAGTATTGACGGATGACTTCATCCAAGAAGTAGCAGCAAAAGGCTATGCTGCAATCAGAGGTGAAGCAGCACGAACTCTCGGCGTAAGAAGCGGTGCACGTATTGGATTGCCATTTGGTCCTAAAGTAACCATTCCATTTACGGCAAAACTTACGGACTTTTTTGGAACCACATTGTCTGGTGGTAGATTCGCCGTATTCAAGTCTGAACTTGGCCAAAGAATGCTTAACAAGATAACTCCGATTGGTGAAGGTGGATTGTTCGGCAGCACTGACATTCTTAACATGCGTACTGCATTGAGAACAAAGAGTGTTCCAGCAGAAGTTGCATCTGACTACGTGCAGTTACTTGCTGCTGATACTGCTTATCGCGGTGCAATTGACTTGCAAAGAAAAGTAACCGGTTCTGAGATAAGAAGATTGACATCAGGTGGCAACGCTAAAATAATACAGGAGATTGCTCCGCATCTTTCTACTCCAGAATCTGGATGGGCTGCTGCTGGTCTTCGTGCGTTGAGTGGCAAAGAAAGAGCGGTATACGACCAAGTCAGAGATGTATTGGATAAATTTTATAGAGAGGCAAATTCTGCCGCAGCTATTCTTGGAGCCGGACCGTTACCAAAACTTCCTGATTATTTTCCTCGTGTACAAAGTCAGCAAGCAATTGAATGGGCATCAAAGAACGCCGATGCCGCTGCTAAAGCAGCCGGTGACCTTGGTGTCGACAGAACATTTTTCTTAGGAAATTTTACGCCAAGAAGTCTTGAAAAAGGCAAAGTATGGTTTGGTAATATTTTAAATGGAACTGAGACAACTGTACAATTAAACGACCTTGCTCGTCCAACACTTGGGTTTGATTTCTTTGAAATGGACCCACTAAAAGCGTTATCAAACTATGGTGCACAACATGCTAGATACATTGCATATGCAACAGCATTAGACAGGCTAACAACTGCATCTCCTGCAATGGCCGGTGGTCTTGCGCAAGACATAAGCATGCTGCCAAAGGTAACAAGAACTGGTGTCAAACCAAGTGCCATGGAATTGGGCACTCTTGAAAGCACAATCAACAGATTAATGAATCCAGACAGACTGCAACTCTGGAATAAAGCAGACGTAGATGCAATCAGAACAGACATCGCAGCACTGCAGTCTAAACTTGCTGGTGCAGCACCAATTGACAGAGAAGCATTCCAAGAAGCACTGCTTGAACTTGATGATAAAATAAATTCAACAAATAGATTGATTGACGCTGGCGCAATAGACCCAACCATGGCTTCGTTGTTGAGAACAGAGATAGAAGATTATGCCAACGCATTGGCTCTTGCAATAAACAATACAAAGAGAGAGTTCTTGGTAACTTCTCCGTCAAGATGGCAAAGTGCACAAAGACTGATACTTGATGGTTTTACGGTTTTGAACGAAAAGACAGTTCCTGACGTGGCTGTTCGCAATCAAATATTAGAGATGTTCACCAATGTTAAAAGATTGGATGACCCTGCATTTGTTCGTGCAGCAGAAACTGCACTGAAAGATTACACAACATTCTTCAAATCTTATGCAACATTGACGCCAGGTTTTCACTTGCGTAACTCAATAGGAAACATGTTCATGATGATTGCTGCGGGCGCCAATCCAGTCAACCTGACAAAGGGTGTAAAATATTATGGAAGTTGGCTGAGAGCACAAAAAGCTGGTAAAACAGTCGAACAATTTTTGAAGGCATCGGTGCCAGAAGCAGACAGAGCAGCCGTTCGTCAAGCGCTTGCATACTCTGGTGCCACGGGCTTTGGTCAGTTTGGTGAAATAGCAGCAGCAGCTGGTGTAGGTAGACCTGGAGTTTTTGGTAGAGAAGCAACCGGTAGATTACCAATTGTTTCAAAAATACCAGGGATAAAAGACACCATCGTTGCAGCAGAAATACCAGGCGCAAGAAGATTGTCTGAGATTGGTGGATTACCAATTCGTGGTTCTCGCAAGTTTGGTGAATGGGTCGAAGGCTTCAACCGCTTTCAATTAACATATGATGGTGTGCAACAAGGTTACGATGCAGCAACAGCCGCAGCAAGAACGCAAAAATATTTGATTGACTATCAAGACTTGTCAACGGCAGACAGAGTATTAAGACAAATCATTCCATTCTGGATGTGGGCATCAAGAAACGTGCCATTGCAGATTGAGAACATGTGGCTCAATCCAAAGGCTTACGTAACCTACAACAAACTTAGAGACAATCTAAGAGACGAAGAAAATGAGAGTCCGTTCCTACGTCAGTACAGAAGAGAAGCTGGTGCATTCAAGCTTCCAGGTACAGACATATATTTGCAGCCAGACCTTGGATTCCCTGGTGCTGGTCAACCAAGCCTCTTGCAAGAAGCATTTACCTCACCAGAAAGATTGTTGTCACGCCTCACACCAATGGCAAGAGTTCCATTGGAACTTTGGAAGAACAAACAATTCTTCAGTGGCGCACCAGTGACAAATGAAAAGTCAGCAGATGCAAACATGGATAGAATGCTGTACGGATTGCGTCAAATAGGCGCACCAGTAAGCCTTCTTGCACGTTATGCAAACATGACACCATTAAGAAGATTTGAGTTTTTGCAAAAGATTGCCGGCACAAGAAAAGTAAGCAATGAACAAGAAGCAAGAAACGAAGAACTTAACGCAGCATTTAGTTTGTTCGGCGCACCATTCTTTAGACAATTGCCATCAGATGAAAAGAAAGAAATCTTTAGAAGATTCTTTGAACTCTTAGATGAAACTGAAAAAGCTGAATATCAAAAGAAAGAAAAGGAAAAATAAATATGAGCAAGAACAATAAGACATATCATGCAGATGCAACAATAAAGGGCGCAGCTTTGGGTATACTTACATACGTAGGTGCACAACTCAATGTACCAGCAGAAGTTGTTGCAGCCGCAGTGCCACTCGTTGCGTTGGGCTTGTCGTGGGTGTCAACCAAGATTGGCGACAAGAACACGACGCTACTTCTTAAGCTTGCAGTTGAAGCTATTGCCAAGAAAAAGTAATAGTGAAAAGAATAATATTTTTAGCTGCACTACTGCTTAGTGGTTGCGGTTATGATGGGAGTTATCGCTATGAATGCCAAGACCCCAAAAACTGGGAAGCACCAGAGTGCAATCCGCCGGTTTGCGTTCCATCTGGAACTTGTACAAAAGATTTGATTGGAGACGAGTAATGGCTAAACCCAAAAGATATTCTGGAGAAGAACTACACGCGCGTTTAATATTTGCAGTCGGCATAATTCTTGCCGTTGTATTTGCAGTATGCGTATTTGGTTTTGTTTATGCGTTGATGTTTGTAACACAACCCGTAAGCACTCAAAGTCCAAACGATGCTGCGTTTATTGATTTACTAAAAACCCTTACCGTATTCCTGACGGGCTCATTGGGCGGCTTGGTCATGTCGAATGGAATGAAGGGTAAAAAGAAGGAAACAACCGAAGGTCAAAACGAAGAAAGCTAATTGCTTCGTAGTTTCATTGTTTCATTAGCGCTCTTGGCAGGAAGCGCTCTGCCTGCACAGGGTTCTGTCGACCCTTGTGCTTGGTTAGAGCCGCATCTAATAAAATATAATCTACCAGTAAAAGAATTTACCTACATTGCCAGAAGAGAATCAGGCTGCCGCATAAAAGCAATTAATGCTAAGTTTGATAAACAAGGCGAAGTCATATGGACCCTGAACAAGAACGGCACCATAGATAGAGGCCTTCTACAAATCAATTCAATACACGAGCCCACTGTCCGTCAATTGTGCGGAAAAGGTGGGCTTGATTTATTATTGACTACTGATTGTAATCTAAAGGTAGCTGCGTATTTGTATAAAAGATATGGCCTTGTTCCGTGGAAGGCTGTCGTACCTTCTTCTTAGGCATTCTTGGATTGGAGCCACCTTCTGGTTCATGCTCAAACCAATCAGACCATATCTGGCAAGGATGATATCCGTAGATTTATTGCGTACTTGTCTGCGTAGTTTGCGCTTATCATTGCGTCTGGCTTTTGTAGAGCAATCAATCTAGAATGGTCAATGCCCACACGCACCATAAATCGTTCTCTGTTTTCTTTTGTGTCTATCTTTAAGAACGCATCAAACAGTGGCTTAGCGGGAAACCATCTTTTATGTATTATGTCTTCTTCTGTTTTTTCTTTACGTTTTCTACCCATGCGTACAGTATATCAAAATTATTCGTAATCCTCAAATGGAATATCTTCTGATTCTAAATATTCTTTTAGATAATTAATAAAACCTTCTATAAAATGAAGCATGTGTATTTGGGCTTCCAGGTCATCGTTGTGGCTTTTGCCCCACGCCTCAATCAAATCAACGCACATGTCATTGGACAAACCAATATTAATTACAACGCCATGCTCTGAGTCATGCACAATCTTTTCAGATGTTACGTTTAATTCTTCGAGCTCTAACTCGGAGAATATTTTTTTTGCCCACTCATCGTTGTTCATCTGTAACGTAATCCCTCAATGTGGAATGCATCAATAAGAGTTCTTTTAGATTAGCAAACGCAGCTTGCGTTAGCCTCCATGCATGTGGAGTAGACACTCCGCAATCTATCTGCCAGCTTTGGATAAGTTATTTGTTCGTAGATAATTGCATTAATGACAAACTGGTCTTGGTCGACCAACATTTCCATGCAGTCAAGCAGTGCTTCTTTTATGATGTTTGGTTCATCTGCGGGTATTACAAGTTGGGCACCGGGCGTTGCTTGCATCAACGATTGCCAAATATTTATTGGCTGTGATTCATCTGGTAAATTAAACAGGATGTCATTATCAAGAGGTAATTCTTTACGATTAATAAAATTATCCTTAGTCTTTGTTATGAACCACGTCATAAAGTTCCGAACTCATCAACTTGCTTACGTCCTCAGGAAACAAAAGATATCCTTTGGTCGGATTGTTAGAGTGCGGTACAAACTCTTTCAATTCTATTTCATTATTTATCTCAAGATATTTTTTTAATCTAGCAACTTCCACTGCAATGAATGCTTGCGGTGAGAATACATAAACCCACCAACGAGCCTTGGTTACCATCAAACCCGACGGCTTCCAACCTTTGCGGCCTGGATTCTGCTCTACCTCAACGACCATACGACCATTGCGATACTGGTCGTACTTTACTTCAAATAACTCTTCATCCAACGAATCTAGAAAGCCGTTGAAATATTCTTTCACCTTGATGACCGATTGCCAAGTCGTTCTTCCAGTTGATTCGTCTTCCAGCTTTGTATTCTATATCGTGGCTTGGGGCGTAACCCTTTTTTTGATTGCTTGGCATATTTACCTCTTGTGTGCTCGAATATTAAGTACTTGTCCATCATCCTTGTACGCTACTCCGTTGAGACCATCCATTATTGATTTAATATAATTGTCAACATCACCACGTAAAGACGATTCAGCTTTTATTTCGCTGATTGTAATAGTAATATTGTCTTTAGTAAAAGTAATGCTTAAATCTACTGGACCTTCGTACAATGGTCCGCCGCTAGCAACATAAGCATCTTTGATTGCCTGCTCGTACTCTCTAGTGGCTTTGTCGGTGTACATACCGTACTTGCCGGCTCTGGGCCTACCGCTTTGCCTTTGGTTTCATTCTGATTACAAGTGTATTCTTTTTAGTCATCGTACTTCCAAAAAGAATAACTGTAATGTACTGCTACTGCAATCAATGTAGTAATCAGGGCAATACGTTTTAGTTCACCTTTCAAGGTGGAATAAACAATTACAGAACCAGCCAACGTAAATATCATGTTGGCCGTTATGTTCCATAACTTCTTTAAAAACTTCACTAGAACTGGACAAGATTGCTCGTTACAGCTGTTCCAGCTTGAAGTGTTTGATTCAATCTCAATTTAATTTCGTCTTGGCTGATAACTGGTATGCTGCGTCCACCTTTGGTGGTTCTTGTATTGTTGGAAGAAACTGTCGTGTCCATGGCGATAAGCACACGGCTAAAGACTTCATTGAAAGAATTCATAACTTCTTCAGTGTTGCGTAGTTGCATTGAGGCAACCATTTCACCAGCAATCTTGCCGGCTACTTGCACCATAATTGCTCTGTTATTATCTGCGGACATTCTTTTTTACCTCCTCAGGTATATGTTCACCTAATTTGGCAAACGCTTTATTTAATTTCTTTTCTGTTTTGGCATACAACTTTTCTAATTGGTCTTGCTGCCAAATGTAAATGGCTTCTATTTCCTGGTCAACTTCTTCAAGTTTATTATAATACATCACAATAGTTCCTTTACTATATAGGCTTTTTATTACTTAATTGCCCAGCAACGCAGGTCTGCATTGAGGTAGTTTACTTCTTTTAACTGAAACATAAACAAGGCTTGGTTTAACTCCCATGCACCAATATTAGCATAATGTTCCCATTCTTTTAATTGTCCACCATCAATACCCGAGTGAAATGGTCGGCCTTCACCTGCCATGGTAGCAATAAACAATCCATCTTGTTTTAAATTAATCCATGATTGTTTAATAATATCTTTCCACTTGTTTGTGTGTTCAAATACTTCGGCGCAAACAACAACATCAAAAGTATTAGGTGACCAATAAGAATCACCAGTTGCAACAATATCTACACCTGGTCCTTCTTGAATGTCAATGCCAATGTACTTCTCAGCAAATGGTTTAAAGATAGGACGGACGCTGCCATTGATATCAAGTGAACCAATCTCTAATACATGTAGATTTTCTTTGTCTTTACGCCACGTGTGAAATCCCGCAAAAACATAATTATAAGCTTCAGTATGCATCTTGTCCCCACTTCTTTAAATATATTTCTTTATCATTATTAATAATATTATTAAAATTATCAGGTGGGTTATTGGTTATTGTGACACTGTGAGCATGCTGACATCTAGCCTTGGCTGATATAACACATAAGCGATTAGCTTTCTTGTTAACCCAATTGACTAGGTCATCGTCACTCCACCACCACTTCATACGCTCATCAAAGCGGAACTGTGGCACCAGGTCACCAGCTAACATCATGGCAAAGCCAGCCATGCCACCAGTGCCATCATATTTACCACGGCATGTGGTGTGAGTAATAATATCTACATCGCTGTCACCAGCATACTTAGGGCATACCAAGCCAATGCGTGAGTCTTCAGCCAGTGCATCAATCATTCCCATAACAGCTGATGTGTTTATTGTCACATCATCATTTAAAAAGAGAACGTGGTTTCCTTCGTTGGCCAAAGCCATCCCCACGTTCCACATCTTTGATATGCCAGACCCTTTTGGCACATATGTTTTAGTAATAGATGAGGGTAGACATTCTAGTATTGGCTCAGTTTCTACACCATCACCCACTACAACCACCTTGGACACCCCTTCAGAGCGCATTAGAACGCTTATGAGCGTAGTTAGACCGTTGATGTTGCTCTTGGTAGGTATGACGACTGTAACGCCTGCTAGAGCTTTCTTGTACCAAATTAAATTATCTTTTAATCTTTGGTCATCTGGATTTAAATTAACTGCAATCTGACCATAATGCAAAGCTTCTTTAAACATACCCAATCGATGAGCGGACAAAGCAGCCAAATCATTTGGCCACCAACCATAAGCATCAGGTTCAGTTAGGTACAAACCTTTGTATAACTGGCAACCAAGTGCACGCTTGGCCGCATAGTACATATTAAACCAATCTTCTTTGCTGTAATAATGTTTAGCTAAGTCAGTCCATACTTCTGCACCAGTAGGATATTCAGCACAAGCACGCATGTGCCAGTGTTCAGCTTCTTCAGGTAGCATCTTAGCCAGATAACGCATTGACCATGCGCGTTCTGGTGGCCAAATAGATTCAGGCATTACCAAATGGCGTTTGAACATCGTTACTGCTTCTTCAAATCGCCCGTAAAAAAACAACTCACGAGCACAGTAGTATGTATTGCGGTCATTATTAGGATTCTCAGCAACATCTTCAAGCAACAATGGCAGATAGTTACTACGGCTCTTGGTATTGTCGGCATGGTGGTGTATCTCAAAGCCTGGCAAGAAATGCTGTCTTTCAACTACGCCTTTGTTTGGCGTGTTGACCTCATGTACTTTATTTACCCAATGATGGCTGTGTCTACGAACCAACTTGTCACCGTGGTATTCTACGCCAGGTGTACCATCTGGCTTCCAGTTCCAGATGTAGCGATAGCGTATACGATTGGCTTCATCGGGTATGTTTTTCCAATGGTTGCGCCAACCATCAATCATCACTTCATCTAAATCTAGATTGACCAACCACGCATCATGGTCAGGCAACATCTCACGCAGGTCATTGCGAGCCACCGCAAAAGACCACTTATCATAAGTCTTCTCAAAGACGGTAACACCACACTCTTTAGCAATAGCAACAGTGTCATCAGTAGAACCAGTGTCAAGCAGAAAGATACCATCGGCATCCTTAGCTGACTCAGCCCATCTACGCACATGCTTGGCCTCGTTCTTGGCTATCGAGCATACATATACTGGTAATGTCATTGTCTCTCCTTGAATGTATAAAAATATAACTCATCATCTGATTCACTAACCCAACGTGAACCAGTGTGCTCGCATGAAAACTCTTGGCTGAATATCTTCCAGTCTGGTTTGCCGATTGGTTTGGTAATCCAAGAGCCACCATCCATCCACAGCACACGGTTGTTTGGTTGAATAAAGTATTGTCCACCCTCACCAACGAACACATGACCACACTTGTGGCCTGCAGCATACTCGCCATAGCCCGATGTGTATTGTGGGCCAAGAGCCCAGTCAATCGTAAACATGTACTTGACCTTGTGTTGGTTGTGGTCTTTCAACCAAACCATGGCTGCTCTGTTCTTGCAGTAGTCAATGATGTTGACCGATGCATAATATGAAATAGAATCCCACAGCTGCAACCAATCCAACGGATAGGCAGTATAGTTCTCTTGTTCTACTTCCAATGAACGCAAGTAATGCACAGGCACACGTGCGTGTTGGCTGCCCCATTCGGTCATGACACTGAACAAACCACAGCGTTGTGGTATCGAGGTGTATTGAAACACCTCAACAGGCACTATCTCGTTGGTTGGTGACGGGTCGCCGTCATACAAGAAACCTGAATCAAGTCCCGCAAAGAAATATGGAACATTAATATTTAAATAATTCATTTAATAAATATATCAATCATTATTTTAATCTCTTCCATATAACGTAAGAGCTAACTGCTTTACCAATACTGTAACCAATGGCCAAGCTAATTACATTGCCAAACGTAACTGTGTCATTCCAAAATGCTACTATCATTTTAACGGAATCCAATCTGCCTTGTGAGGCTCTAGGTTTTCATCCACCAAACCCATACGGTCTGGCGTAACGATGCGTTCGTCCTTTATTTTAGGCTTCCCGCAATCAGGACAAATAGTAAGGTTCTTTTTGCTGAACTTAATGGTTTTCTTTTTCATGATAATACTCCTAGAAAAAACGCTTCATCCAATGTTATCACACCACGCAGCAAAGCTATTTCGTTATCAGGCAAAGGATGCTCTGATTCGCGCGAAATCAACAAATGCTTTAAATAGTGCCAGTAATCATAATCAATAAACTGCATGGTAGTAGTGTCCATTTTATCCTCCGATAAGTTTAATTTAATCCAGCTTTTGCTGGCTCATATCCATAGTAACACAAATCCGGCAAACTAACAACTTCTGGTCACATATTTTATGAAATCAATGGATTGGCCGCAAAAAACAATCAAGAATAAATACCAAAGAGATAATAACAATGCTTGGGAGAGAATAACTGCAAATACGCCAATTGACCTCATATTAAACATTGCTAGTTCTGGACTGATGGATAGGTAAGCCATTCTCTGTACATAGGGTATTAAATTAAAGTAGACAGTGTCAAGTTGTTAGGCTAACCTAACACTAATAATCCCCAATAAACATAAAGGTTTTGTAACTTCGCAAGCGTAGCTTGCTTGGTAACACTGAAAGTGTTAGAGTGTTGTACAGTTATTGCTATGATGTTAATGGCTTTAGCTAGTTGTTAAGCTGACCTAACAAATATATGACAGATATCACGTTGTTATCCTCATCTTATCTTGGTATGATTCTATACACTGGCAAGGTCTGTCTTTAAATTAATAATGTTAGGCTTACCTAACAACCATACGCTAAGGATATAAAAGAATAAACCCAGGAATGCAGAAGGAATAGAACTGCACCCTAGGTTTATCCATGTCTATTGAATTGTAATATTATATAACAGGAGTTTGTACCGGGCTTCAGACTCCGCCCCCGAAGTCCTCCACCCAAGTACATCATCTAGTATAACCCAAAACTATCCTCATTGCAAGCTGTGCCTATAGATTCTACCGTGGCCTGTGTCACAGCCTAGACACACCCTCATCATATCCATTGCATCCTCTGTACGTAGCCATGCAAGCATATATATATCCCTTTGGTGCACCCCCATACCCACCCCCCTACCCACTATCAATTACAAAAGTACCAACCCATACAGGGAGCTTGCGACCTTAACTTTAGTTAGGGACAACCAGACTATCTAAAAACCTTTACCCCCCGTACCCTTATTTTAATAAGTACCGTTATTTTAATACTATTCGTCTTCTTCTATTTCCTTGACTAGTTCATCCCAAAACCAGGCATTTAACAACTCTGAGTCGTACATGAACCACTCTGGGTGTTCGTTATCCCACAGATTGGGGTCGTTCTCTATATCATCAGGATGCATAATATCCTTTCTTTTTGCGGCCGGGTACAACAAAAGCCCAGGTGGGGAGGAAATCCACCTGAGCCTTTGCCGTTACTATTAATCTATCCTTCACTAACCGGCAGGGGGTCCTATTTCTTTCTTACGAAACCGACTAGCTAGTCTTAAGGCCTATCTTAAGACGCTTCTATTATAGCACATCAGAACTCATTTGGACAAGGTGTGGGCTCAAATGATTGCTTGGCAACATATGCCTTGTTAATAATAATCTGCATTTCTTTAGTTTTAGGATTGCGTTCTTCTTTACCGTAAATGATTGCTTGAGTCCCAACATTAAAACCTTTAACATTGGCAATGGTCTCAGCATCACGGTAACCAGGAAATAAAATAACTTGGACTGGCTTCTCAGCATTGTTTAATTTAATTGCTGTAGTGACCTTCTTTTCCTGAACGATTGGTTCTTTTACTATTGTACCTGTGTACTTCATTTTAATCTCCTTCGATTGTTTAGATGATTGCTTGGATGATTGGTTGCTAGCAATGTTGAGATGTTATAATTATCAATCTCATCATTGTTTATCAATCGTTCAAGCAATCGTAGTATATCATGTAGTAATGGTGCTTTGTCAAGAAACTTAGTTTTTTTCCAAAAAGTTACACAACTGTAACAATTGTAACAATCCTGTAACAATTGCCATATGATACAAGGCATGTAATGGATTTACCTATTATATAGAGAAAGAAAAAAGAAAGTAGATTTTTTGTGTCCAAAACTCCACGTTTGTTTTTAAGCGAAACCCAGGAAGCTTACCTGGTATGGCTTTTGACACCAGAAGATACTAGAATGCCTAAAACCAAGAAAGACTGGGCAGAGTTGCATGATGTGCATTATAATACTTTGGGCGTTTGGGAGAAGAATAAAGTATTTAAAGAACGCTGGGAACTGGGCGTCAAAGGCATGGCCCAATCACCTGAGCGCACACAAGCTCTATTGGATGCCTTATACACCAAAGGTGTGTCTGGTGATGTGAAGTCTGCCGAGTTGTATCTAAAGGCTACTGGCTTCATGCAGCAAATTCAGACCGTTAATATTAACAACACTTCTTCGGTCAAAGAACTGTCAGATGATGAGCTGCAAGCAATGATATTAGAGATTTCGCAAAAGAAGCAACCAAACATTACTATCTCCAAAATAGAAGAGGAAGAATAATCATGCGTGCCGTGTGGGGTTACTACGAGTCTAGCTCAATTCAGAGCAGGTCGAACTCTAATATGGTGCGTGCGTTCAATACTTTAAAAAAGGAGCTCAAGCGCCAGCAGGATGCCTTGTTGATGAATCACCAAGATGAGACTACTGTTTCTGGTGGGGACGCCGCAACATTTCAATTTCACTATTTGCTAAAAGCAGACACTACAGCAATGGGTGCTTCAACAACTGCTGCTGCTGCGTTTGATGCTAACACCGGAGCTGCTGGTTCTTTGACTCCTGTAGCTACTCCTTTTGGTACAGCAGATGTATACTTTGAAACAAGAAGAGATTTTTATGAACCCGGGAGAGGATTTTAAATGGCCGTAATTGTACAAGTCCGTAGAGACACAGCAGCAAACTGGACATCTGCTAACCCAATTCTTCTTGCCGGCGAACTTGGTTTTGAATATGACACTGGTAAGATGAAAGTTGGTGACGGTACAACCAACTGGAACTCACTGCCGTACTTGACGCAAAATACAGGACCCACTGGCTCAATTGGACCGACTGGTTATACGGGCCCTACAGGCCCTACAGGAGCCTCAGGAAGAGCTACAATCTCTGATACCGCCCCAACAGGCCCAACTGCTGGTGACGTGTGGTACAACTCTTCTAACGGTAGAAATTATATTTACTACAACGATGGTTCTGGTGCACAATGGGTTGAGTTTGGTGAAGCCAACTTAGGACCAACTGGTTTGTCTGGTCCTACCGGCCCAACAGGTTACACCGGCCCTACTGGTCCTACTGGTGCAGCATCAACTGTCACGGGTCCAACGGGCCCCACAGGCAATACGGGTCCAACAGGTGCAGCTAGCACCGTAACAGGCCCCACAGGTCCTACAGGAGTACAAGGTCCTACTGGACCGACTGGCGCCACAGGTCCTACTGGCACAACATTCAAAGGATTTACTCAAACAGGTCCCACAGCAAACACTGCATATGGCGCAAACGCAATGGCAGAGTCGCAAAGTGGTGGTAACAATAACGTTGCAGTAGGATTTGATTCATTATCATCTTTATCCAGTGGTGATTATAACGTTGCAGTTGGCTATCAAGCACTTAAAGCAAATACCACTGCCGATAACAACGTTGCAGTTGGTTGGCAAGCATTATTGTCTAATACTACTGGACTTGGTAACGTTGCTATTGGTAGTACCGCATTATACTCTAATGTTACCGGAGTTGATAATATTGCAATTGGTTATTCCGCAGCATATTTATTAAACGGCGGTATAAGCAACATTGCTATAGGTTTTGCCATGGAACAAGCGACTGGCGGCAGTAACAATATTGCAATTGGTTATTATTCATTGTATCTTAATGAATCAAACGGTAACAGAAACATTGCACTTGGTCCCGAAACATTACTTGGAAACAGAACAGGTGATGATAATATTGCAATTGGTAGCCAAGCGTTAACCTCAAACACAACTGGTTCTAATAACATTGCCATTGGTGCAAATGCACTTGATTCTAATACAACTGGTATAGATAATGTAGCAATTGGTGGTGGTGCTGGACAAGCTATAACAACGGGTACTGACAACACTTTTATTGGATACAACGCAGGTGGTAACGTAACTACTGGCGGTAACAATATTGTTATTGGTCAAGCAGCCACTGCATCTTCTGCAACAGTATCAAATGAAGCAACGATTGGCAGCACTCTTGGAGTTTCAAATTTTAGAATTCCTGGTATTGGTTTAGATGCAACCGCTAACCGCTTCAAAACAACTGGTCATTACGCTGGTTCGGCACCAGTAATCATTACAGCAGACCACACTGTTGCTGATTCTAACTACTGGATTATCAACAACAAGTCTGGTTCAACATGCGTATTGACTTTGCCAACAGCATCATCTTGGACTGGCCGCATAATAAATGTAAAAACAATTCAAGCACAAGCAGTTGATTCAGCATCGTCAAACGTAAAACCAATTAATACCAATACAGCGGGCACAGCGATATTGACAAACACTGCAGGCAAGTGGGCCACGTTAGTTTCAGATGGAACCAACTGGGTCATAATGGCAACGGGTTAAGGAGCACCTAAATGGCAATTAACTTTCCATCCTCACCAGTAAACGGTCAGGTATTTACATCAGGAGATGCAAGCTGGACATATTCATCTAGCATTGGTGCATGGAACTTAACAGCTACAACAGTGACGGGACCCACAGGTCCTACGGGTGCTACTGGTGCAACAGGTGCTGCTTCTACGGTGACTGGACCTACAGGTCCTACTGGAGCTACTGGACCCACTGGTGCAGCTTCTACCGTTACTGGACCTACGGGTGCTACGGGTCCAACAGGTTACACAGGTCCTACAGGTGCAGCCTCAACCGTTACGGGACCGACTGGTCCGACGGGCTACACTGGCCCCACTGGTTACACTGGCCCAACAGGTGCTGCATCAACTGTGACAGGACCTACGGGTTATACTGGGCCGACTGGTCCTACAGGCGCACAAGGTGTGACTGGCCCCACAGGTGCTAATGGTCTTGGTGGATACAAATATTATTTCTCAACAACAACAACTGCTTCAGACCCAGGTCTTGGTTATTTCAGACTCAACAACTTAACTCAACCATCTGCAACAGAATTGTACATCGATGACGAAGATGCAATTGCACAAGTATTGTATCCATTTTTTGATATCATTGCCGCAGCAACATCAACACCAAAAGCATATTTGTACATTGAATCACAAGATGCTGGAGAATCAAGAACACTAGAAATTACTAGCGCAACTGATGAAGCTGGTTGGTATAGATTTGGAATCAACACCATTGCTGGTGGCACAGGCGATTTAGATAACAACGAACTGGTTTACTTACAATTTGCATTGGTTGGTAACCAAGGTCCGACTGGCCCGACAGGTCCACAAGGTGCAACGGGTCCGACTGGCCCGACAGGCCCACAGGGAAATACGGGTCCGACTGGCCCGACCGGTTCGCAAGGAAACACAGGCCCAACCGGACCGACAGGCGCAGCTTCCACTGTTACCGGCCCGACAGGTCCAGCAGGCGAAACGGGCCCGACAGGTCCGACTGGCGCTGCGTCTACAGTAACTGGTCCCACTGGACCAACAGGTGCAACAGGTGCCACAGGAGCCACTGGTCCTACCGGCCCAACCGGAGCCACAGGCCCCACAGGCCCAGGCGCATCAATCAAAGGTTTCACTGAGACAGGTCCGACCGGCACGATAGGCACCAATGCCAACACCGCTTTTGGTAGAGCCGCAATGAACGAAACAGGACCTAGCGGTTCTAATAACGTAGCTGTTGGTTTCAATTCACTCAATGCAATAACATCAGCTTCCAACAACGTTGCGATTGGCGCCAATGCAGGACAATTAATCACAACCGGCGGAACAAACACTGCAGTTGGAAGAAGCGCACTTGCCGCAATAACAACCGCAACACAAAACACTGCAGTTGGAGCAAATGCTCTGGCGGTCGCCACATCTTCAAATAACACCGCATTTGGAATGAATGCTTTAACAGCTCTCACCACGGGCACACAAAACACCGCATTGGGTCTTTCTGCATTGCTTTCGGCCACTACTGGCAGTTTCAACACTGCAGTTGGTGTAAGTGCATTAAGAACAGCGACTTCGGGCAGTTTCAACACTGCAGTTGGCGTAAGTGCATTAAGACTTCTAACCACTGGCAACAGCAACATGGCTGTCGGCCAACAAGCGTTGTACAATGTCACCACTGGAAATAATAACAGCGGCATAGGTGTAAATGCGGGTTATGTTATCACTACCGGTAGTAGTTCTGTTGCCATCGGATATGGTGCAATGGGAAATACCCTTGTAACCCCTAGCGGCACTGGCGATTTTAACGTTGCAATTGGAAGTGATTCTTTTCGCAACGTGACTACTGGAAATAGTAACTTTTTTGCTGGTTATCAATCAGCTTACAGCACCACAACAGGTTCTTTAAACGTCGGAATCGGTTACCAGGCATTGTACACCAATACAACTGGCGGTAACAATACCGCAATTGGTTACCAGGCATTATACGCTAGTACAACTGGCAATAACAATACCGCAATTGGTTACCAAGCTGGCGACAAGATAACAACCGGCGGCACTAACACTATTATTGGAACTGAAGCAGGAAGTTCTGGCACTAACGACTTAACGACTGGTTCCAACAACACCATCATCGGTTACAACGCCGCAGCAACATCTGCCACTGTATCCAATGAGATAACACTTGGTAACACAAGCATAACAAACTTCAGAGTACCTGGTGTTGGATTTGATGTTGATACAAACCGCGCATCAATAACTGGTTATTCTAAAGTTTCTGAATACTGTGCAACAACTGCACCAGTAACAAAAACAGCAGACTTTACATTGGCTGATAGTGAAAACTTTATAGTTAACAATAAGTCAGGTTCAGATTGTATCTGTACTTTGCCATCAGGTTCAGAGTACATTGGCCGCATTGTTCACTTTGTAACTTGGCAGGGTCAACACGTAGCATCTGCATCAAGCAATGTTTATAGTACAAACGGAACATTGCAAGCAAACATCACTAAGAATACACAAGGTTCATCTGCGGCAATAGTGTATGATGGTACCTACTGGTATAAGATGTTTGAAAACTAAATAATTAAATTACGAAGGAACAATATGAAGGAATTCTTTTTTTTAGCTGGCATGCAGCGTTCTGGCGCAACGATATTAAGTCAAATATTAAATCAGAATTTAGACATTTGGGTATCGCCGGCAAGTCCATTGTTTAGAATGATGGTCACGCAAACGCAAAGCCACAATGAATTAGAAAACAAAGATTACAACACAAGTGCTGAAATAGATAATGTTATTGCAACTATTCCACATGCATTCTACCAAGATAAATCAGCTAAATATATTATTGATAAAAACTTAAATTGGCCAAGTCCACTAGGTGTAGAAATAATAACCAAGTACATAACCAAAAATGTTAAGTTTATTTGCCCGGTAAGAAATGTGCTAGATGTTTTAGTTTCTTTTGACACAATAATAAATGCATCAGAAGATTCTAAAGATAACGTAATAGATAAACAAGTCTTGACTGAAACATTTGATAATATACCATTAGCTGATAGAAGAGCAGATTATCTTATGCGTCACGACAAAGACGTACAGTTAAGTTTAAACTATTTAAGACATGCAACAATTCCAGAATACAGACATTTATTTCACTTTGTTGATTACGATGATTTTGTAAACGAACCAAAGAAAGAGATTGATAAAATATATGATTTTTTGGAAATTAAAAAATACAATCATGAATTTAGAAACATTAAAGATATCTCAGGTATTTCCGAAAAAAGTCTTACAGGAATTAAAAACTTACATACGATTAGACCAGACTTGCAAAAAGTGTCTAAAAGACCAGAAGACGTGTTCTTGCCAGAAACAATAAAACGTTACTCGGGACTAGAGTTCTGGAGAAATATTTAAATGCAATTAGAAGAACTGGTAAATGAGTACCATTATAGAAAATGCCGTGGCAAAGAAAACGCCACAGTTGACGAGTTGGTAGAGGCATTTACATTCTTTTGTGAAAATTATGTTTATATCAAACATCCTAACAAAGGCAAGATAAAACTAATACTTCGTGATGCACAAAAACAAGCAGTCAAAGCATGGATAGAAAATCGTTATTCAATCGTGTTAAAAGCACGTCAGATAGGATTCTCAACTCTCGCAGCGGCGTACTCTTTTTGGCTTGCTTTCTTTTGGCCAGACCGTTTCATCGTTATGTTGTCAAAGACGGAGAGAGAAGCAACCAAGCTTCTACAAAAAGCTAAATATATTTATAAGTTCTTGCCAGACTGGTTAAGGTTATCAGGACCAGAGTTAATACAAAACAACGTTCTTAAGATGACGTTCAACAATGATTCTGTAATTGAGTCACTGCCATCAGCAAACGAGCCAGCCAGAGGTGAATCGGTATATTTGGCTATCATTGACGAGATGGCCTTCTTGCCCAATCCAGAAGAAGCCTGGGCGTCAATAGAGCCAATTGCTGACGTAGGCGGTCGAGTCATTTGTTTGTCGACTGCAAAAGGCGAAGGCAACATATTCTTTAATCTGTGGCAAGGGTCACAGAATGGCACCAACAGATTCAAGGGCATCTTCTTTCCATGGTCGGCATCAGAGCGCGACCAAGCTTGGTATGATGCACAAGCAGCAGAACTACCACCATGGCAGCTACACCAAGAGTATCCGTCAAACCCAGAAGAAGCATTCATTCGTTCTGGTCGCCCGGTTTTTGACATTGATTCTTTGAACAAACTAGAGATATTTTCGCCCAGAAAAGGTCGCAATAAAAAACTATCAGACATGAGAAATTCATACATGTTTGACCCAGATGGCGGACCCCTGTCAATATGGCAAGTGCCACAGGCAGGAGCCAGATACGTTGTTGGTGCCGACGTAGCCGAAGGTCTAGCCAGAGGTGACTACTCATCGGCCCATGTTATTGACGCTAAGTCTGGCGTAGTAGTTGCCCACTGGCATGGACATGTTGACCCAGACAAATTTGGCGAAGAAATATTATATGCCCTGGGATTCTTTTACAATGAAGCATTGGTTGGCGTAGAGTCCAATAACCACGGTCTTACTACGCTAACTGCTTTAAATAAAGCTGGTTATGTTAATATATACCGTCAACGTAGACTTAATCAACGTCACGCAGAACCAACAGAAGCATTGGGTTGGCGCACAACAACACTGACTAAACCATTGGCAATAGACGAACTTAACGCCAATCTTAGAGACAATATTTTAAACTTAAGATGCGAATACACTATTGCTGAACTTAAGACCTTTGTTAGAGACGATAACGGCCAAACTCACGGAAGTCCACATGACGACCGAGTCATGAGCCTGGCTATTGCCAACCAAATGTTAAAATATGTATGGCTGCCTGAGTATAAAGCTAAGACAGACGCCCCATTTGGAACTCTAAACTTCTTTGCCGCAACAATCAAAAAGAAGCCTAAACAACTTGACCGTTATTTAATAGGTGAGTTTAACGGCTATAATGATAAGAGGATGTAATACTTTTCCCTTCTTATTAGGAGACTATTATGCAATGCAATGACTGTTCAGACAATTTAAAGACACAAAACGATGAAAAGCGTGGCATTTGTTTCAAATGTCATGTCAAAGGCATTAAATTTGGTTTTAAAAGCGTTGAATATGGTCAAAAGGCATGGAATAACTCAACCATTAGAGAGACGCAAAGAATGTATGAATCAATGCCTGGTGTTGAAAAAGTGCCTGCTAGAGCTGAGTTAATCTAGTATGGAGTGGTTGGTCCCAATAGTTGTAGCCATTATTGGTGGACCACTTGTCGTTGTAGTTCAAAAACTTAGAAGCGAAAATACCAGCCAGCATGCAGAGGCAAGAGCGTTGCTTCATAGAGTAGCCGATAAGGTTGACAAGGTAGATGATAAACTTGACAATCATATAACTTGGCATTTAACTAAAACAAGAAGAAGGAAAAATGAAAATAAAGAAATATAATTTTCCTAAATTAAAATCCGTAAAGAAACATAAAAAAATTAAAACAGTAGAAGTTAAAACCAAAAAAGGAAAGAAGAAATGAAAAATAAAGGCAAACCTAGATTTGGTATAATGGTTGCAATTACTGAAAGTCCTGTTGGTAAAGCTTACAAAAAAGCTGAAAAGATGCACGAAAAAACAGAAAGTGCAAAAGAACGTATGAAGGAATACGGTACAAAGAAAAAAGGAAAGAAGAAATAACATGGCAAAGAAGTCAATGAAGCTTGGTGGCGGCGGACGCTTTGCCAAGTTAGAAAAATCCCTCAAGGGTAAAGTATCTGACCCTGCTGCAGTAGCTGCATCAATCGGTCGCAAGAAGTACGGCAAAGCTAAATTTCAAAAGATGGCTGCAGCCGGTAAAAAAAGAACGTCAAAGAAAGGTAAATAATGCCAAAAGTAGGAAAAAAGAAATTCCCATACACAGCAGCTGGTAAGAAGGCCGCCAAATCATATGCAAAGAAGTCTGGAAAGAAAATGTCCAAGGCTCCAAGCATGAAGAAGATGGAGCGCTACGAGGCTATGGAGCAGCGTGGCTATAGAGGTCGCGGTGGCAGGTAATCCTCGCTACCCAACTCTACCTTCAACTACAACTAAGAACTACGTTCCTAGAAAGAAGAAGCAAAGTGGCCGCAAAAAAAAGAAGTAAGCCAAAATCAAAATCAAGAGTAAACGAAGCTGGCAACTATACAAAGCCAGGTATGCGTAAACAGCTTTTTGAAAAAATTAAGGCTGGTTCAAAAGGCGGAGACCCTGGCGAGTGGTCAGCACGTAAAGCACAACTACTTGCTTCTGAATACAAAAAGCGTGGCGGAGGATACAGAGACTAATGGCACTTAAAAAGTCACAAGAGTCTTTAAAGAAGTGGACCTCGCAAAAGTGGCGCACTTCAAGTGGTAAACCGTCAAAGGGCAAAAAGCGTTATTTGCCAGAAGCTGCATGGGCTGCTCTTTCTCCAGCTGAAAAAGCTGCAACAAACAGAGCAAAAGCAAAAGGTAACAAAGCTGGCAAACAATTCGTTAAACAACCAAAGAAGATTGCACAAAAAACAAAGAGGTACAGATAATGCCATTCGATAAGTACTCACCAAAACAAAAGCGCCTTGCAAGAGTTGCAGAACCACGCGACAAGATAACTGGTGCTGATTTTGCAGCACTACGTGGAAACAAATTCAAAGGCAAGCAGAAAAAGAAATAATGTCCGATAAAAAGCTAACAGATGCACAGAAGTACCGTCAGCTAAAAAGACAGACCGAAAGTGCCGGCATGAAAGTGCAAGAAAAAAACGGCAAGATTGTCGTTACTCGCAAAAGGAAAAAGAAGTAATGCCAAAGACACCAGCATGGCAACGCAAAGAAGGAAAGAATCCCAAAGGCGGATTGAATGCCAAAGGCCGTGCATCAGCTAAAGCACAAGGCATGAATCTTAAGCCACCAGTGTCTGCCAAGCAGGCAAAAAAATCACCAAAAGCCGCAGCAAGAAGAAAGTCATTTTGCGCTAGAATGGGCGGAATGCCAGGCCCAATGAAGGATTCTAAAGGTAGGCCAACACGCAAGGCGTTGGCTTTGAGAAAGTGGGATTGTTAAATGGCACGTCAGTCAAATGTAGATAAATTAAAAACATATAGAGGTTACCTAGATTACTCAAAGCGTTGGCGTCAAAACGAAAACTATGACCAAATGTGGCAGAGGTTAATTAACCTGTATCGTGGACGTCAATATCGTGGGCAGGCAACTGGTGACAGATTGCTCGTCAATATTTCTTTTTCAACAATCAACACTTTGGCACCAGCAGTTTCTATTGGTCGTCCAAAGATTAATGTCAATCCACGCAAACCAGATGACGCAGCTAAATCAATTGTAACTGAATCTATTATAAATTATTGGTGGCAGCATTATGGATGTCAGAAAGAGTTTCAACGCGCCGTTAAAGACTACCTTATACTTGGGCATGGCTGGGTTAAAACTGGGTATCGCTTTATTGAAGAATCCAAAGTTAATGATATCGAATATACATCTGATGACCTTGCAACTGGAGAACCTGCTGACGACGTTGAAGCCGAAACAATCATCAGAGAAGACAGACCATTCCTAGAACGCGTTGACCCATTTGAAATGTTCATCGACCCAGATGCGACATGCATGGAAGATGCACGTTGGATTGCACAGCGTACACGTCGTCCGTTGAAGGATGCAAAAGCGGACAAGCGTTATGATGCCGCTGCAAGAAAAGACCTTAGTCCATCTGGCTACCAAAAATATGGTAATCAAGATTTAGGTTACATGTCTTCACAAGAAGCATTTAGTTCTAATCCAGACAATGCATATTGCGACATTTACGAATATTATAATATAGATACTGGTGAGATGAGCGTGTTCTCTGATTCAGGTGGAGACAAGTTCTTAATCAAACCAATCAAGATGCCATATGCATTTGGTCATCCATTCTTCATGTTGCGCAACTATGACATTCCTGGATTCTTTTATCCAATGGGTGAACTAGAAGCAATAGAGCCACTGCAATACGAATTAAATGAAACTCGTACGCAGATGATGTTACACAGAAAGCGTTACAGCCGTAAGTGGTTGTTCCAAGAGTCGGCATTCGATGACGATGGCCGTCAGGCTTTGGCATCAGATGAAGACAACGTTATAGTTCCAGTTAAGTCTGGCGAAAACTTAAATAACGTGGTTACACCAATGCCGGCATTGATTAACCCACCAGAATTTTACAATCAGTCAAGTTTAATTCAAAATGACATTGACCGTGTATCTGGTGTATCTGAATACCAGCGTGGCGCAATTCCAGAAACAACCCGCACTGCTCGTGAAGCTGCAATCATTGCAGAAGCTGGCAACGCCAGAGTAGCAGAGAAGCTGGTTGCAATTGAAAATGGAATAGCCGCATGTGCTTCTAATTTAATAATGCTTGCCCAACAGTTTATGACTGGTGAGCAGACTGTAAGAATAGTTGGCACCGATGCTGCACCAGTATTTTTAACATTTGATAAAGATTATATTAGTGGTGAGTTTGATTTTACAGTTGAGGCTGGTTCTACCGCCCCAAGAAATGAAGCTTTCCGTAGAGATATGGCTTTACAAATAGTTTCAGCAATGCAGCCATTTGCCCAAGCTGGATTAGTTAATTTAAGTAAACTAGCAGAATACGTGCTTCAACAAGGCTTTGGTGTTAAAGACCCAGGTTCTTTCTTACAGCAAGCTCCACCTCCAGAGCAACCAATGCCAGAGGCCATGCCACCTGGGCTTGGTGCAGGTCCCGTACCTGCTGGTTTACCACCAGAAATACAGCCTGGTTTAATTACTGAAGCAGCTGCTCCTTTACAAGGACCCGGTTCTCAACCAGGCCAAGGAGCATTGCCGGGGGCAATTCAAAGCTTGCCACCTGAAATAATTCAAGCATTACTAGGACAACAATAGTAATATGTAATGATTTTCCCTATCTAATAGGGAGATAATACCCAAAATAGGAATAACCAATACGAAGGATAGGACTCCAACAATGACAGAAAATAATAATATTGCTAACCCTGAAAACGTAGTTGACCCCACAGCAGATGGACAAGTTAATGAAGTGACAGAGGTCATAGCAGAAACTCCAGTACAAGAACCAGAACTTTTTGACTATACAGAGATTGCTGACAAGGTCATCAAACTCCAAGTAGACGGTGAAGAAGTGATAGTTCCAGTTAAGGAGGCTTTAGCTGGGTACCAGCGTCAGGCGGATTATACCCGCAAGACACAGGAACTTAGCGAGCAAAGAAAGCAAGTACAGTTTGCTGCAACCTTAGCAGAATCTCTGCAAAAGGACCCAGCAGGCACCTTGCAGGCGCTACAACAGCATTATGGCGTAAAGACTCCAATCCAAGACCAGCAAGTCGAGGAAGAGTATCTGGACCCAGCTGAAAAGCAACTTCGAGACTTAGAGCAACGCATCGCAACCTTTGAACAACAAAAGGCCATGGATGATTTGGCTAAGACTATCGACTCTTTGCAGAGCAAGT
>Ga0214923_10001847_pt1 | contig 29302 bp, 37 predicted proteins | sample LL1510_MetaG_FD_177993 | JGI IMG/M metagenome (GOLD analysis project Ga0214923, IMG submission 177993) | Freshwater microbial communities from Lake Lanier, Atlanta, Georgia, United States - LL-1510 | ecosystem: Environmental > Aquatic > Freshwater > Lake | place: USA: Georgia | collected...
ATTGGCGATGCGCCGCTGCGTGGCACCGAGACCAAGACCCGCCCTGTTACCTCACCGAGCGTGTACGTGGCGACACCCGTCTTCGACGGTGCGCACTGGGACGAAGCATCCGGCGAATCGGTGCACTCGACCATCCAGCAGGTGCTCGGCTCAATCAACCCAGAGAGCGTCGACGGCAAGCGTCTCGTCGGCCAGGACGGCAAGGTCCGCCTGCGCAACGGACGCACCGGCGAGTACTACGACAACCCGATCACCGTCGGGTACATGTACATGCTCAAGCTGCACCACTTGGTGGACGACAAGATCCACGCGCGCTCGACTGGTCCGTACTCGATGATCACCCAGCAGCCGCTCGGTGGCAAAGCACAGTTCGGTGGTCAGCGCTTCGGAGAGATGGAAGTGTGGGCACTCGAGGCGTATGGCGCCGCGTACTGCTTGCAGGAAATTCTCACCCTGAAGAGCGACGACGTGTTCGGCCGCGTGCACGTGTACGAGTCGATCGTGAAGGGCGCCAACCTGCCAGAGCCCGGCGTGCCGGAGAGCTTCAAGGTGCTCATGAAAGAGATGAAGGCGCTCTGCCTCGACGTCGAAGTGTTGCGCGAAGACGGCCGCCCGGTCGAACTCGCCGACCTTGACGAAGACATCTACAAGACACAGAAAGAACTTGGCATCAACCTCACCCGTCCCGAGCGCGGTTCTGACGCAGACGATCGTTTGCGCCAGGGCTCGTTCTAAGTAAAGGAACACGCACGAACATGACCGACACGGCAGTTCCCGCAGCAACGCCCGCGACCGAGGTCAACGACTTCCGACAGATGCGCATCGGCCTCGCAACGGCCGACGACATCCGTTCGTGGTCGTACGGCGAGGTGAAGAAGCCTGAGACCATCAATTACCGCACCCTGCGTCCGGAGCGCGACGGTCTGTTCTGTGAGAAGATCTTCGGACCAACCCGCGACTTCGAATGCGCTTGCGGCAAGTACAAGCGCGTCAAGTTCAAGGGCATCATCTGCGACAAGTGCGGCGTCGAGGTCACTCGTTCGCGCGTGCGTCGCGACCGAATGGGTCACATCGAGCTTGCTGCTCCGGTCGTGCACATTTGGTACCTGAAGGGCACCCGTTCGTGGTTGGCCTACTTGTTGAGCGGTCTCGAGCCGCGCGACGAGATGAAGGCCAAGCAATTGGAGAAGGTCATCTACCTCTCGGCTTGGCTGGTGAGCACCGTCAAGTACGACGAGTTGCATGAGATGAAGCCGGAACTCGAGAAGGAGTATCTCGAGGACAAGGAAGAAATCGCCAAGCGCCGCGATGCGTACGTGAAGCAGCGTCAGAAGGACGCCGAGGCTGAACTCGCACAGTTGGTGAAGGATGGTGCCAAAGACACCGAGGTGAAGAACCGCCAGAAGCAGATCGAAAAAGACATCGAAGCGTTGCAGAAGACTGCCAACGACGAAATCGACCTTCTCGACCGCGCCTGGACCACGCTCGGCGAGTTGTACCCGCGCATGATCATCGAAGACGAGAACCTCTGGCGCGAACTCGTCGACCGCTACAGCGACTACTTCACCGGGGGCTCGGGTGCCGAAGCCATCAAGGCGCTCATCGACTCGCTCGACTTCCAGAAAGACGAAGTCGAACTTCGCGACGCGATTGCCAACGGTTACAAGGGCAAGCCGCTCTCCGCACAACGCAAGACCAAGGCCATCAAGCGTCTCAAGATCGTCGCGTCATTCAACAAGCGCGATGAGAACGGCCGCCTGGTCAACGATCCGAAGGCGATGATCCTCGATGCAATCCCGGTGATCCCGCCCGATCTGCGCCCGATGGTGCAGCTTGACGGTGGTCGATTCGCAACGAGCGACTTGAACGACCTCTACCGACGTCTCATCAACCGCAACAACCGTCTGCAGCGCTTGCTCGAATTGGCGACGCCGGAGATCATTCTCAATAACGAGCGCCGCATGCTGCAAGAGGCAGCCGACGCGTTGTTCGACAACGGTCGTCGCGGTCGCCCAGTCACCGGCGCTGGCAACCGCCCGCTCAAGTCGCTCTCGGACATGTTGAAGGGCAAGCAAGGCCGATTCCGCCAGAACTTGCTCGGCAAGCGCGTCGACTACTCCGGTCGCTCGGTCATCGTCGCTGGTCCGACGCTGCGCCTGCACCAGTGCGGTCTGCCGAAGCTGATGGCACTCGAGTTGTTCAAGCCGTTCGTCATGCGCAAGCTCGACGACCGCGGTTTGGCGCAGAACATCAAGTCGGCCAAGCGCATGGTCGAGCGCCGTCACCCGCTCGTGTGGGACGTGCTCGAAGAAGTCATCAAGGAACATCCGGTGTTGCTCAACCGCGCACCGACCCTGCACCGACTGGGTATCCAGGCATTCGAGCCGGTGCTCGTCGAAGGCAAGGCAATCCACCTGCACCCGCTCGTCTGCACGGCGTTCAACGCCGACTTCGACGGCGACCAGATGGCCGTGCACCTTCCGTTGTCGCTTGAGGCGCAAGCCGAAGCGCGTGTGCTCATGTTGTCGGCCAACAACTTGTTGTCGCCCGCGTCGGGTCGTCCGATCGTGGCACCGAACCAGGACCTCATCATCGGTGGCTACTACCTCACGCAGATGATCGAAGGCCGCGCAGGGGAGGGCCGTGCGTTCCGCACGATGTCAGAGCTCGACAACGCGCTCGACGCGAACCTCCTCACGCTGCATTCGAAGATCCACTGGTACGGCTCGACGGTCAAGAAGCCGCTCGAGACGACGCCGGGTCGCTTGATCATGGAAGAGGCGTTCCCAGAGGGCTACGTCGCCCGATTCGGTCACATCGACAAGGCGCTCGGCAAGGCTGCGTTGGCGGAGATAGTGGAGCGCTTGAGCGACCACTATCCGAAGTCCACCGTGTCGGTTGCACTCGACCGCATCAAGTCGCTGTGCTACCGCTACGCGAGCAAGAGCGGTCTCACATTCTCCATCAACGACATCAAGGCCCCGACCGAGAAGAAGAAGATTCTCGAGTCGTACGAAGAAAAGGCCGAGAAGGTCGAGACGCAGTTCCGCCGCGGCATCATCACCGATGGTGAGCGCCGTCAGCAAGAAGTGCGCATCTGGTCGGATGCCACCAATGACGTGATGGGTGCGATGCAGCAGTCGTTTAAGAACGACCGCTTCAACCCGATCGACATGATGGTCGGTTCGGGCGCGCGCGGCAACATGACCCAGCTGCGTCAGATCGCCGGCATGCGCGGTCTCGTGGCCAACCCGCGCGGTGACATGATTCCGCGCCCGATCAAGAGCAACTTCCGCGAAGGTCTCGCGACCCTCGAATACTTCATCGCCACTCCTGGTGCGCGTAAGGGTCTCGTCGACACCGCGCTGCGCACTGCCGACTCGGGTTATCTGACCCGCCGTCTGCACGACGTGGCGCAGGAACTCATCGTCCGCGAGGACGACTGTGGCACGAGCCAGGGCATCTGGGTGGAAGACGTCCTTGCCGACACTTCCAGCAAGCGCAACTGGCTTGAGACGCGCCTCTTTGGTCGCTCGCTGCACGCCGACGTGACGCTGTCGAACGGCAACGTCCTTGCGCGCAACAGCATCGTTGGCGACGCCGAACTCGCCCTCCTGCGCGACGACCCGAAGGTCACTCGCGTGCGCGTGCGCTCGGTGTTGACGTGCGAGTCGAAGAACGGCATCTGTGCCAAGTGCTACGGCCGTTCACTTGCAACCGGCAACGCCATCGAACTCGGCGAAGCGGTCGGCGTGATCGCTGCCCAGTCGATTGGTGAACCGGGAACCCAGCTCACCATGCGTACGTTCCACACCGGTGGTGTGGCAGGCAAGGACATCGCCGGCGGTCTGCCGCGCGTCGTTGAATTGTTCGAAGCGCGCCACCCGAAGGGTGCGGCGACGCTCGCTCGCGCGACCGGCACGGTGCGCATCGGCGACGACGACGGCAAGGGATTGCTCGTCAAGATCATCGACGACAACGGCGAAGAAGTGTCGTTCCAGATGCCGTCAGGCAGCAAGCTGAAGGTGAAGGACGGCGACTCCGTCGTCGCCGGTCAGTTGCTCACCGACGGCCCGATCGACCCGAAGGAACTGCTGGAGATCAGCGGTATCCGTGACGCGCAGAACTACATCGTCGACGAGGTTCAGCGCGTGTACCGCGACCAGGGTGTTGCGATCCACGACAAGCACATCGAGTTGATCATCCGCCAGATGACGCGCCGCTACATCGTGCAGGATCCGGGTGACACGCCCTTCTTGCCCGGTGAGCGCATCGATGCTCGCGTCCTGCGCGAGACCAACGACGCATTGTCGAAGGAAGGCAAGCGCACCGCCGAAGGTCGCCCAGAACTGATGGGCATCACCAAGGCGGCGATCTCGACGGACTCGTGGCTCTCGGCCGCGTCGTTCCAGGAGACGACCCGCGTCTTGACCGAAGCCGCTATCGACGGCCGCAGCGACTCGCTCATCGGCTTGAAGGAGAACATCATCATCGGCAAGGTCATTCCTGCCGGTACGGGTATGGACTCCTACAACCTCTTCGGTATCGACTACCCGGGCTACGTGCGACCGCAGTCGCACACCACCGACGGAGACGAAGGTGTCGAAGTGGACGAGTCAGTCTTCGGTGCGTCGTCGGCGACATCTGCGACGAGCAGCGCCCTCGCCGACTTCCAAGCCGTGATGGGTGCTGGTTCGACGACCTCAACCGACGAGGCGGGGGACGAGCCGTCCGAAGAGTCCGACGCCGAATAGTCGGCCGACGACGCTGACCTTCGGTACGACACGGCAACCTAAACCGTCGCTGCCATCGCGTCTTTGCGGGGGTTGGCGACCTCGCAGGCTGCCCCATAGGCTGTAGCGCTCGCTGCGCGCGACCTTCTGGGTCGCCTCAGCTGGGTGAAAGTCAGTGCCCGTTATCCCTACGAAAGAAAGCAATCGGTTTTTCGCGTGCCCACCATCCAACAGCTGATCCGCCAAGGCCGCAGCTCGAAGTCGTCCAAGACCAAGACGCCCGCCTTGAAGGGTTCGCCACAACGCCGTGGTGTCTGCACACGCGTGTTCACCACGACCCCGAAGAAGCCGAACTCCGCATTGCGCAAGGTCGCGCGTGTGCGCTTGACCAGCGGTATCGAAGTCACCGCATACATTCCGGGTGAGGGCCACAACTTGCAGGAGCACTCGATCGTGCTCGTGCGCGGCGGTCGCGTTCGCGACCTGCCGGGTGTCCGTTACAAGATCATTCGCGGCGCGCTCGATGCGTCCGGCGTGAAGGATCGCAAGCAGGCGCGCAGCCGTTACGGCGCGAAGCGCTCGAAGTAGAGGTCGTCATGTCGCGCAAAGGTCCAGCCGTACGCAGCGAGTTGCTCGCCGATCCCGTTTACCATTCCACGCTCGTCACGCAAGTCGTCAACAAGGTCATGTTGCACGGCAAGAAGAGCACGGCCGAGCAGATTGTCTACGGCGCGCTCAGGATGATTGAACAGAAGACGAGCAGCGAACCACTCGCGACGCTGAAGCGTGCGATTGACAACGTGAAGCCGCCGCTCGAAGTGCGTAGCCGCCGCGTCGGTGGCGCCACCTACCAGGTTCCGGTCGAAGTGAAGCCTCGTCGCTCGACGACGCTCGCCATTCGCTGGGTTGTTGACAATGCTCGCGACCGCCGCGAAAAGACCATGGCCGAATGCCTCGCCAACGAGCTGATGGACGCCTCCAACGGCGTCGGCGCGTCGATGAAGAAGCGCGAAGACATGCAGAAGATGGCGGAAGCCAACAAGGCCTTCGCTCACTACCGCTGGTAACGATCACCCCCAATTAGGCGAAACGACGGAGTATTCCCCCATGTCTGAGAGAGAGTTCCCACTCGAGCGATACCGCAACATCGGCATCATGGCGCACATCGACGCCGGCAAGACGACGACCACCGAGCGAGTGCTCTACTACACCGGCAAGTCGTACAAGATCGGCGAAGTGCACGAAGGCGCAGCGATCATGGACCACATGGTGCAAGAGCAGGAGCGCGGCATCACCATCACGGCTGCTGCGACCACCGCGTTCTGGCGCGACCACCGCATCAACATCATCGACACCCCTGGCCACGTCGACTTCACCATCGAGGTAGAGCGCTCGTTGCGCGTTCTTGACGGCGCGGTCGCAGTGTTCGACTCGGTGGCTGGCGTGGAGCCGCAGACCGAGACCGTGTGGCGCCAAGCCAACAAGTACCGAGTGCCGCGCTTGTGCTTCATCAACAAGATGGACCGCACCGGAGCCAACTTCTACCGCACCGTCGACATGATCAAAGAGCGTCTGCAGAGCGTCCCGGCGGTCATCCAGATGCCGTTGGGCGGCGAGCAGGAGTATCGCGGCATCATCGACATCGTCAAGATGAAGGCCATCGAGTGGGATGGCGACGACAAAGACTCGAAATATTACGAGGCGGACATCCCTGCCGAGTACCTCGACAAAGCGAAGAAGTACCGCTCCGAACTGCTCGAACTCGCTGCCGGCGAGAACGAAGAAATCATGGAGAAGTACCTCAACGACGGCGATCTCTCGGAAGCAGACCTGAAGCGAGCAATTCGTCTCGGCACGCTGTCGTTCAGTTTCGTTCCGGTCTTGTGCGGTTCGGCGTTCAAGAACAAAGGTGTGCAGCAAATGCTCGACTGTGTCGTCGACTACTTGCCGTCGCCGCTCGACATTCCGGCTGCCGAAGGCACCAACTTGAAAGGTGACGAGAAGCTCACTCGCGAAGCCAATGAGAAAGCACCGTTCGCCGCGTTGGCGTTCAAGATCGTCGCCGACCCGTTCGGCAAGCTCACCTACTTCCGCGTGTACTCCGGTCAGATCGCCAAGGGCGAAGAGTTGTACAACTCGGTGAAAGAAAAGCGCGAGCGCGTCGGCCGCCTGCTCTTGATGCACGCAAACCAGCGCGAAGACATCGACATCGCGCGCGCCGGCGACATCGTTGCTGGTCTCGGATTCAAGGACGTCACCACCGGTGACACGCTCTGTGATCGCGACAACCCGGTGATTTTGGAGCGCATGGAGTTCCCGGATCCCGTCATCCACGTTGCGATCGAACCGAAGACGAAGAACGACCAGGACAAGCTCGGCAAGGCACTCAAGTCGCTGTCCGACGAAGACCCGACGTTCCGCGTGCGCACCGACCACGAGACTGGCCAGACCGTCATCTCAGGCATGGGTGAGTTGCACCTCGAGATCCTCGTCGACCGCATGCAGCGCGAGTTCAACGTCGACGCCACCGTCGGCAAGCCGCAGGTCGCGTACCGCGAGACCGTCACGAAGACGGTCGACACCGTCGAGTACCGACACATCAAGCAGTCGGGCGGTTCGGGTCAGTTCGCCGTCGTGAAGATCACCGTCGAGCCGAACCCCGGCAAGGGCTACGAGTTCGTCGACGACATCACCGGCGGTCGCATCCCGCGCGAGTTCATCCAGCCGACCAACCAGGGCATCCAGGCTGCGCTCGACAACGGCGTGCTCGCTGGGTATCCGACGGTCGACGTGAAAGTGAGCCTCGTCGACGGCCAGTATCACGACGTCGACTCCAACGAAATGGCGTTCAAAATCGCTGGTCAGATGGCCTTCAAGAAGGCTGCAGCGATGGCCCGACCGGTGCTCCTCGAGCCGATCATGGCGGTGGAAGTCGTCACGCCCGAGAACTACATGGGCGACGTCATCGGCGACTTGTCCAGCCGCCGCGGCCGCATCGAAGGCATGGAAGCAAACGGCAATTTCCAGAACGTGAAAGCGCAGGTTCCGCTTTCGGAAATGTTCGGATACAGTACAGATTTGCGTTCTCGCACCCAAGGGCGCGCGACGTACACGATGCAATTTCACTCGTACCAGCAGGTACCTGAGGCAATCTCGCAAGAGATCGTCAAGCGGGTGCGCGGGGAATAGCACAACCAGGTCTCACAACAAGAGAAAGACACACAGGAGAAAACAGCAATGTCGAAGGGTAAATTCGAGCGCACAAAGCCCCACGTCAACATCGGAACGATGGGACACATCGACCACGGCAAGACGACCTTGACCGCGGCCATTTCCAAGACGCTCGCCGACAAGGGTTTGGCCGAGTACACGCCGTTCGACCAGATCGACAAGGCGCCTGAAGAGAAGGCGCGCGGTATCACCATCTCGATCGCGCACATCGAATACGAGACCGAGAAGCGCCACTATGCGCACGTCGACATGCCGGGCCACGCCGACTACATCAAGAACATGATCACCGGTGCCGCTCAGGTCGACGGCGCGATCCTCGTGGTCGCCGCCACCGACGGTCCGATGCCCCAGACTCGCGAGCACGTGCTGCTCGCCCGTCAGGTCGGCGTGCCGTACATCGTCGTCGCCTTGAACAAGTCCGACGTCGTCGACGACCCGGACATGCTCGAGCTCGTCGAAGGCGAAGTTCGCGACCTCCTCACCTCGTACGAGTTCCCCGGTGCCGACGTGCCGGTCGTGCGCGTGTCGGCGCTGAAGGCGCTCGAAGGTGATGCACAGTGGCAGGAAAAGATCATGGAACTCATGAAGGCCTGCGACGACTACATCCCCGAGCCCAAGCGCGAACTCGACAAGCCGTTCCTCATGCCGATCGAAGACGTGTTCACGATCACTGGTCGTGGCACCGTCGTCACCGGCAAAGTGGAGCAGGGCAAAGTCAACACCGGCGACGAAATCGAAATCGTCGGTCTGCGCGACACGCAGAAGACCGTCTGCACAGGCGTCGAAATGTTCCGCAAGCTACTCGACGAAGGCCAGGCCGGCGACAACATCGGCGCCCTCTTGCGCGGTACCAAGAAAGAAGACGTCGAGCGCGGTCAGGTGCTCTGCAAGCCGGGCTCGATCACCCCGCACACTCAGTTCGAAGGACAGGTGTACGTGTTGAAGAAGGAAGAGGGTGGCCGTCACAAGCCGTTCTTCAACAACTACCGCCCGCAGTTCTTCTTCCGCACAACCGACGTGACGGGCACCATCCAGTTGCCAGCCGGCACCGAGATGGTGATGCCTGGTGACAACGTCGTGATGACGGTGGAGCTCGGCAAGCCGATCGCGATGGACGAGGGTCTGCGCTTCGCCATCCGTGAAGGTGGCCGTACCGTCGGCGCGGGACGCGTCACGAAGATTCTGAAGTAACGGCGAGCACAGAGGGCATCGAGGCACGATCATGGCGCAAAAGCAGGGCATTCGCATCCGCTTGAAGGCCTTTGATCACTCGGTGCTCGACACTGAGTCGAAGAAGATCGTCGAGACCGTCGTCCGCACTGCGGCGACGGTCCGCGGTCCGATTCCGCTGCCCACCGACAAGCACCGTTACACGGTGATTCGCGGGCCGCACGTCGACAAAGACTCGCGAGAGCACTTCGAGATGCGCATCCATAAGCGCCTCATCGACATCGTCGATGCCAACGCAAAGACGGTCGAGACGCTCCAGCGCCTTGAAATCGCCGCAGGCGTCGACATCGAAATCAAGATGAACTGACTCGGCGTGCCGCACGGGTTGTAGCGCCCGTCACAATCGTCAAGAATCACGCAAGAAGTACGGGCCCTGTCGCCCTGTACGCAACGGCGAGCGATAGAAACGCACCATGAGTTTCCAGCTCCCGCCCCCGCCTCCCTCTGAATACGCAGCTGTTCCTGCGAGTCGTACGGGAGAGCGTCCTCGGCTCGGTCGTGTCGCGCTGCTCGCAGTGCTGTTGTCGGTCATCGCGGGGTTCGCTGGCGGAGTGATCGCAACACAGCTCGATCAGGTATCGAGCGACTCGGGAGACGAGGCCTACACACAAGTCACTGCAGCACCCGTCGTGTCCGACGCACAGGACGACGACGCCTCCGCCGTGGCACGCGTAGCGCAGCGTCTCGCGAACAGTGTGGTGACGATTTCTTCTGACGTGCAAAACGGCCTCAGCGAAGGAGAAGCCACGGGTACGGGTGTCGTCGTTACCAGCGACGGCGAGATTCTGACAAATGCGCACGTGGTGGATGGTGCGACCGAGGTGCGCGTTCGATTCGCCGGAGACACCGAACCAGTGGTCGCACGAGTGCTGGCCGTGGACGCAGGCAACGATCTCGCGTTGCTCAAAGTGAACGCGACGAACCTCGTTGTAGCGACGTTCGCCAAACCTGGCAGCGTGCGCGTGGGCGACCAAGCGGTAGCCATTGGTTATGCGCTCGCCCTCGACGGCGGCCCGAGCGTGACCACGGGAATCGTGTCGGCATTGAAGCGCACGATCTTCACCGATTCTGGAGCGCTCAACAGCTTGATTCAGACCGATGCAGCGATCTCCTCGGGCAATTCGGGCGGACCACTCGCCAACATGCGCGGCGAAGTAATCGGAATCAACACCGCAGTCGCCCGCGGCGATATGAATTCAGCGGCGAACAACATTGGTTTTGCAATCTCGGTCGACGAAGTTCTCGCGGTGCTGCAACAACTTCGCGACCAAGCTGCGGGCACCACTCGCGAAGAGGGCTTCCTCGGCGTCAGCCTCGAGGCCCGCACCGACGGTGGAGTGGGCTCGATCATCGGCACGGTGCAGCCCGACTCGCCGGCCGACACCGCAGGCATCCAGGTCGGTGACATCGTGCTCGCGGTCGACGGCGAGCCGGTCAACGGACAAGCAGGTCTGGTGGCGGCGATTCGCGACCAGAATCCCGGGGATACCATCTCGATCGACCTCGTGCGAGACGGCGAGCGACTCACCGTGACGGCAACGTTGGTGGCTCGACCCAAGGAGTAACCAAACGGCTTGACCTGCTGGCGGAGCGAAACCGGGCCCGCGAGAGCGGCGCCCCAGACCGGCCGTAGGGCGAGACATTCAAAAACGGCTGAAAACACCGCGAGGTAGCGGCTCTGGACACCTCCGAGCCCAGGTGGGGGTGGGGGAAAGCCCCGATAGCGTGACCCTCCGCGTTTGGAACGGCTCACGCCGCACCATCTGCGACCGTCAGTTGAAATCGTGGGGTTCGCTCCGCACCCAATTGATGTCTGTGTGCGCCTGACTCGTCAGGTACCTCACAGCGAAAACGATCTCGAGGCTCCGCCGGCTTGGCCGCGCGGGGCTTTTTCGTGAAAACGAAACGAGCTCGACAGAAAAACACGTTCGAAACAGAGAAGGTTCACCATGGCACAGAAAGCGATCGTCGGCGAAAAAGTCGGCATGACGCAAGTGTGGACGGAAGACCGTCGCGTCGTCCCCGTCACCGTCCTGCGCGTTGAACCAGCGCGCATCGTGCAAGTGAAGACCAACGAAACCGACGGATACAACGCGCTGCAGGTCACCTACGGCCAGCGCGACGAAAAGAAACTCACGAAGGCTGCTGCCGGTCACTTCGCCAAGCACGGCGTGACACCTGGTCGTCGTCTCGTCGAGCTGCGACTCGACTCCGTTGACGGTTTTGAAGTCGGTCAAGAAATCGGAGTCGACAAGCTCGCTGCAGGCGAGATCGTCGACGTCACTGCTGTCAGCCGCGGCAAGGGTTTTGCAGGCGCGATGAAGCGCCACAACTTCCAAGGTCAGGGAGCCGCGCACGGCAACCACAAGCACCACCGCGCACCTGGCTCGATCGGTCAGCGTTCATTCCCTGGTCGCGTGTTCCGCGGCATGCGAATGGCCGGCCATCTCGGCCACCAGCAAGTCACCATCCTCAATCTCGAAGTCGTCCAGTCGGATGCCGAGCGCAACCTGCTGCTCGTGAAGGGCGCAGTGCCCGGCCCGAATGGCGGAGTCGTGATCGTGCGCAACGCAGTGAAGGGCGGCAAGTGACCATGGCCAAGCTCACGATGAAGAATCAATCAGGCAAGAGCGCCGCAAGTATCGAGCTTCCGGACGACTACTTCGGCATGACGCCGAACAAGGCTGTGATGCACCAAGTTGTGGTCGCACAGTTGGCGCACCGACGCGCTGGAACACAGAAGACCAAGGGACGCGCCGAAGTGAGCGGTGGCGGCAAGAAGCCGTTCAGCCAGAAGGGCACTGGCAACGCCCGTCAGGGTTCGATTCGTGCCCCGCATTTCGTCGGCGGTGCCGTCACACTCGGCCCGACTCCTCGAAAGTACGGCCAGCGCACGCCGAAGAAAATGGTGCAATTGGCGCTTCGTTCCGCGCTTTCTGACCGCGCCAATGAAGGCAAGTTGATCGTCGTCGACTCTTGGTCGTTCGACAAGCCGAGCGCCAAGGCTGGTGCGGCAGCCCTCGCGGCTCTCGGCACCAGCGGCGACGTGCTCGTCGTGGTGAAAGCGGCCGACAGCAACGAGGCAAAGAGCCTTCGCAACCTCGACAACGTGCAGGTCGTACTCACCAGCGAGCTCAACGCCTACGACGTGCTCGTGAACGATTGGGTCGTCTTCTCGCAAGACAGCCTGCCCAAGGCCAACGGAGGTGCAAAGTGAAAGACCCGCGCGATGTGATCATCCGCCCCGTGGTGTCGGAGAAGAGCTACGCCGGCTCGAGCGCAGGCGTCTACACCTTCGAAGTGCACCCGTCGGCGAGCAAGCCGGAGATTCGTGATGCCGTGCAGCGCATCTTCAATGTGCAGGTCGTCAAGGTGAACACCTTGAATCGTCCAGGAAAGCGCCGCATCACCCGCGGCACGAACAGAGTCGGTGTGCGTGATGGTTCGAAGCGGGCCATCGTCACGCTCGCCCCAGGTCAACAGATCCCGCTGTTCGAGAACTGATCGGAACATCATGGCCATTCGCAAGCGTCGCCCAACCAGCAGCGGTCGTCGATTCCAGACGTCGTCTGACTTCTCGGAGATCACCAAGCACCGTCCCGAGCGTTCGCTCATCACGTCAAAGCCCGAGCGCGGCGGTCGCAACGCCGGCGGTCGCATCACGTCGCGCCACAAGGGTGGCGGCCACAAGCAGCAGTACCGCATCATCGACTGGAAGCGCGGCAAAGACGAAGTGCGCGCCAAGGTTGCTGCGATCGAGTACGACCCCAATCGCACCTGTCGAATTGCGCTGTTGCACTACCTCGACGGCACGAAGGCGTACATCTTGGCGCCGAAGGGTCTCGAGGTCGGTCAGCATGTCGAGAGCGGACAACGCGCCGACATCAAGCCAGGCAACGCGCTTCCGTTGCGCTACGTGCCGGTCGGCACCGTGGTGCACAACGTGGAGATGCGCCCCGGTCAGGGTGGCCGCATCGCTCGTTCGGCTGGCGTGTCAGTGCAGCTCGTAGCGAAAGAAGGCGAGTTCGCCACCTTGCGCATGCCGAGCAGCGAAATGCGTCGCGTGCCCATCGACTGCCGCGCCACCATCGGCGAAGTCGGCAATGCCGAGCACGAGCTCGTGAAGATCGGCAAGGCCGGTCGCAATCGTTGGAAGGGCGTGCGCCCGCAGTCGCGCGGTGTCGCCATGAACCCTGTCGACCACCCACTCGGTGGTGGCGAAGGCAAGACCTCAGGCGGTCGTCCGGCGGTGTCGCCGTGGGGCAAGCCCGAGCGCCGTACGCGCAAGAAGTCAAAGGCGTCGCAGCAATTCATCGTGCGTCGTCGTCGTTCAGGAAAGGCACGTGGTTAACGCATGGCTCGCAGTCTGAAGAAGGGTCCGTTCGTGGACGAGCACCTCTTGAAGAAGCTCGACGCGATGAACGAGAGCGGCGACCGCAAGCCGATCAAGACGTGGTCGCGTCGTTCGACGATCATCCCCGACATGGTCGGCCACACCTTCGCCGTGCATGACGGCCGCAAGCACGTGCCGGTGTACGTGACCGAGTCGATGGTGGGGCACAAGTTGGGTGAGTTCGCCAACACCCGCACCTTCAAGGCTCACGCGAGCCAGGAGAAGATGGCCGGCGCCGAAGCGGCACCTGCAGCACCGAGCGCGCCCGGAGCGTCGTCATGACCGGTCCAAAACTGAACGAAGCCCACCGCATCGCCGGAGAGCGCAGCGGCAGCAAGGCCCAACTGCGTTGGGTGCGTATGTCGGCGTCGAAGTTCCGTCCGGTCTTGAACCAAGTTCGCGGGCTCGACGTGCCGTCGGCACGTGCGGTGCTCAGCCTGCACAGCGTCGAGGCTGCACGCATCGTGCAGAAGGTGCTCAACTCCGCCGTTGCCAATGCGACGCACAACGACCAGCTCGACGAAGAGGCCCTCTACGTGAAGGCCTGCTTCGCCGACGAGTCGCCGACCATCAAGCGATTCCGCCCGCGTGCCCGCGGTCGCGCCAACACGCGTCTGCGCCGCGGTGCGCATGTCACCGTCGTCGTCGCTGCGTACTCTGCCGAAGAGTTGAAGGTTCGCGAGAACCTCGCGTCATCGAGCGGTCGCGGCGAGAAGGCCGATCGCCGCCGCCGCGTCGCCGCCAGCAAGGCGCGCGCCGCTGCCGAGGGCTCGACTGACGCCGCTCAGTCAGAGGCACAACCAGATTCGGAAGCCACCAGCAACGAGGAGACCAAGTAATGGGTCAGAAGATCAATCCGTACGGCTTCCGCCTCGGTATCACCACTGAGTGGAAGAGCAAGTGGTTCGCCGGCAAGAAGCAGTACCGCCAGTACCTCACCGAAGACTGGAAGATTCGCGGCTACCTGATGGACCGTCTCGCCGACGCAGCCGTTAGCCGTATCGACATCGAGCGCACGCTCGACAAGTTGCGCGTCGACATTCACACGGCGCGCCCTGGTGTCGTCATCGGCAAGGCCGGCGCGAAGGCGAACGAGTTGCGTGAGCACCTCTCGCGCCTCACCGGCAACAACAAGATCCAGCTCAACATCAACGAGATCAAAGAGTCGGAGCTCGATGCCGCGCTCGTCGCGCAGGGCATCGCCGACCAGTTGGCTAACCGTGTCGCATTCCGTCGCGCGATGAAGCGCGCCATGCAGAACGCACAGAAGGCTGGAGTGCAGGGCATCCGCATCCAGTGTTCGGGTCGCCTCGGTGGCGCCGAGATGACGCGACGTGAGTGGTACCGCGAAGGCCGAGTGCCGTTGCACACGCTTCGCGCCAACATCGACTACGGCTTCCGCGAGGCGATCACCTCAGCGGGCCGCGTCGGCGTGAAGGTGTGGCTCTACAAGGGCGAGATCTTGCCGTACTCGACCGAGTCGGCTGATCGCGCGTCGCTCGAAGTGCAGATGGCAGCCGGTGACACTCTCGCCGCTGGTGCGGCTGCACCGCGCGCCAGTGTGATTACCTCGGCTGGTCCGCGTGCCGGTGAGGAAGAGAACGATCCACTGGTAAAAGAAGCCGACGAGCGACTTGAGCGTCTGCTTGACGAAGAGGCGGAGATCGAGCGTCGTATCCAGGATTCCTCCGAGACCCCGCACTTCAAGAAGGACTAATCATGCTGCAACCAAAGAAAGTGAAGCACCGCAAGCACCACCGCGGTCGCATGAAGGGCGTCTCGAAGGGCGCCCGCGAACTCGCCTTCGGTGACTACGGCATCCAGGCGCTCGAGCCGGGTTGGGTGACCGCCCGCCAGATCGAAGCCGCTCGTATCGCCATGACGCGCCACATCAAGCGCGGCGGCAAGGTGTGGATCAACGTGTTCCCCGACAAGTCGGTGACGAAGAAGCCGGCCGAAACCCGAATGGGCAGCGGCAAGGGCAATCCCGAGTTGTGGGTGGCAGTGGTGAAGCCCGGCCGCATCTTGTTCGAGTTGTCGTATCCGACTTCCGATGTCGCGACGCAGGCTCTGAGCCGCGCGGCGCAGAAGCTGCCGATCAAGTGCCGAATCATCCACCGCGAGGAGGGCATCTGACCATGGCCGAGAAGTACGGCAAGTCGCAGCAAGAGCTCAATGAGCTCGACCTCGCCGCGTTGGTGGAGGAGCTGGAGAACGCCAAGCAGGACGCGCTCGACTCGCGTTTCAAGCTGGCGACCGGTCAGCTGACCGACACTTCACGTATCGGCAAGATTCGCAAGCAGATCGCCCGCATCAGCTTGGTGATCCGTCGTCGCGAAATCGAGGCGGCCGAGGCTGCCAGCACCAAGAAAGCGAGCCGCAAATGACCGAAGTTAGCGCCCGTAGCAGCCGCAAGGCCCGCGAGGGTCTCGTGGTGTCAAGCAAGATGAACAAGACGGTCGTCGTCGCGCTTGTCGAGCGTGTGCGTCACCCGAAGTACGACAAGTTCGTCATCCGCACGAAGAAGTTCTACGCCCACGATGAAGCAAATGACGCCAAAGTCGGCGACAAGGTGCGCATCGTGGAGACCCGCCCGCTCAGCAAGACCAAGCGCTGGCGCGTCGTCGAAGTGTTGGAGCGTGCGAAATGATCCAGCAAGAAAGCCGTCTCAAGGTCGCCGACAACAGCGGCGCTCGCGAAGTGCTCGTCATCAAGGTGCTGGGCGGCACGCGCCGTCGTTATGCCTCGATTGGCGATGTGTTCATCGGCACCGTGAAGGACGCCATCCCCGGCGCCGGCGTGAAGCAGGGCGAAGTAGTGCGTTGCGTCGTCGTGCGCGTCGCGAAGGAAAAGCGCCGTCCAGACGGTAGCTACATCCGCTTCGACGAGAACGCCGCAGTGCTCATCAAAGAAGACCTCACGCCGCGCGGAACCCGAATCTTCGGACCGGTTGGCCGCGAGTTGCGCGACAAGAAGTTCATGCGAATCGTCTCGCTCGCACCGGAGGTGTTGTGACATGAAGCTGCGCAAAGGCGACAACGTGCGCGTCATCAGCGGCAAAGACCGCGGCAAGGAAGGCGAAGTGAAGCGCGTCCTGCCGGAGTCGAACAAGGTCGTGGTCGAGGGCGTCAACATCGCCAGCCGCCACACCGCGCGCCGTAACGAAAAGCAGGCGAGCGAGATCAAGAAGATTGAGATGCCGATCTCTGCCTCCAACGTGATGCTGATCCACAAGGGCAAGCCCACGCGCGTCGGCTTCAAGGTCGACGCCAAGGGCAACAAGGTGCGCATCGCGCGCAGCACGGGAGACGAAATCTGATGGCTACCACCACCTACGTTCCGCGCCTCAAGTCGCACTATCGCGACGTCGTGCGCACCGACCTTCAGAAGCAGCTCGGCGTCTCCAACCCGATGCAGGTGCCGACGATTGAGAAGATCGTCATCAACATGGGCGTCGGCAAGGCGACCCAACAGGCATCCTTGCTCGACGGGGCAGTGGCCGACCTGACGGCGATCACCGGCCAGAAGCCGATCGTCACCAAGTCGCGCATTGCAATCGCGTCGTTCAAGGTCCGCGAAAACCAGGCAATCGGCGCCAAGGTCACCTTGCGCGGCGACCGTATGTGGGAGTTCTTCGACCGACTGCTGTCGGTGGCGATCCCACGAATCCGCGACTTCCGCGGTCTGCCCGGTCGCTCGTGGGACGGTCACGGCAATTACACCTTCGGCCTCACTGAGCAGATGGTGTTCATGGAGATCAACTACGACAAGGTCGACGTGCCGCGCGGCATGGACATCACCATCGTCACCTCGGCGAAGGATGACCTGACCGGCAAGGCGCTACTCGATGCCTTCGGTTTCCCGTTCCGCAAGGGCGAGATGCCGGCGTCCACCAAGCGCACGAAGCAATCGACCAAGAAGAAGTCAGCAGTTCAGGCCAATTCGTAACCAAAGGAAGCAACCAACACAATGGCGAAGAAGTCACTCCGAAACAAAGCAGCGGCGACACCGAAGTTCAAGGTGCGCTCCTACACGCGCTGTCAGCGCTGTGGTCGCGCCCGTGCGGTGTACCGCAAGTTCGGCCTCTGCCGCATCTGCCTGCGCGAACTGGCACATGCCGGCGAGATTCCTGGGCTGCGAAAGTCGAGCTGGTAAGCGACATGATCACTGATCCGATTTCCGACATGCTCACCCGCATCCGCAACGCGAACGTCGCCATGCGCGACGAGGTGGCAATGCCCTCCTCGAAGCAGAAGGTCGCGCTCGCCGAGATTTTGAAGAAGGAGGGCTACATCGCCGGCTTCAACATCGCCGACGGTGACGCCAAGGGCAGCAAGGTGCTGAAAATCCAGATGAAGTACTCCGACGACCGCCGCCGCACGATTTCTGGCATTAAGCGTGTCTCCACTCCGGGACTTCGTATCTACCGTCGCGCGACCGACGTGCCCCGCGTGCTCGGTGGCCTCGGCGTCGCAGTGTTGTCAACCAGCCACGGGCTCATGACCGACCGCGAGGCGCGCAAGCGCAACGTTGGTGGCGAAGTCATGTGTTACGTGTGGTGAGCCGGAGGAACCCATGTCACGCGTAGGCAAAGCAGCAGTCACGATTCCGCAGGGAGTCGAAGTCACCATCGCCGGGTCGAACATCACGGTGAAGGGCTCGAAGGGCTCGCTCGTTCGCGAGATTCCGAACGGCGTCTCGGTGAAGAAAGTGGAGTCCACCGTGGTGGTCGAGCGTGCGGGCGACGATCGTTCGTTGCGTTCGCGTCACGGCATGGTGCGCGCCATGGTGCGCAACATGATGGACGGAGTCACCCAGGGCTACGTGAAGGAGCTCGACATCATCGGCGTCGGCTATCGAGCCGCCGCCAAAGGTGCCGACAAGCTCGAGCTCTCGCTTGGTTTCTCCCACTCCGTGCCTTATGCCGCACCGAAGGGCATCACCTTCGAAGTGCCGCAACCGACCCGCATCGTGGTGAAGGGTGCGGACAAGGAACTGGTCGGCCAAGTTGCCGCCGAGATTCGATCGTTCCGTTCTCCCGAGCCGTACAAGGGCAAGGGCGTTCGTTACGTCAACGAGCGCGTGTTGCGCAAAGCCGGCAAGACGGGCAAGAAGTAGGAGGCACGACGATGACCACGATCGCCAAGAAGCGTCGCGAAGGACGGCTCCGCCGCCATCGCCGCGTGCGCAAGAAGGTGCATGGCACCGCGGCCCGACCGCGCCTCGCCGTGTACCGCAGCAACCGTCACCTAAGTGCTCAGCTGATCGACGACGACTCCGGTCGCACCATCGTTTCTGCTTCGTCGCTCGAGGCGGATTTCCGTAAGCAACAGGCAGGCGGCAACGTCGCTGCGGCAACCGCCGTCGGCACGCTCGTCGCACAGCGCGCCAAGGCGGCTGGCATCACTTCGGTGGTGTTTGACCGCGGTGGCTTCCTCTATCACGGCCGCATCGCGGCAATCGCCGACGCGGCCCGTGCCGCAGGATTGGAGTTCTAATGACTGACGTCCAGCAACCAGAGACATCCGAAGGTCGCGGTCGTCGCGACCGCAAGCCGCGCGAGCGTCGCGAGCCACGTCCCGAGGCAAAGCCTGGCGAATTCGGTGAGTCGCGCGTCGTGCACGTCAACCGTGTCGCCAAAGTAGTGAAGGGTGGTCGTCGCTTCCAGTTCGCCGCCATCGTCGTGATCGGCGACAAAGCCGGTCGCGTCGGTCTTGGCTACGGCAAAGCGCGCGAAGTTCCGCTCGCCATCCAGAAGGGCACCGAAGATGCCAAGCGCAACGTGTTCCGCGTGGCACTCGCCGGACCGACCATCACACATTCGATCGAAGGCGTGAACGGTGCGGCCCGCGTGCTCTTGAAGCCCGCTGCCCCTGGTACTGGTGTCATCGCCGGTGGCGCCGCGCGCATCATCCTCGAAGAAGCAGGCATCAAGGACGTGCTCGCCAAGTCGCTCGGTTCGCCGAACTCGATCAACGTTGCACGCGCGACGATCAACGGTCTCCGTTCGCTCTTGCGACCGGACGAAGTCGCCAAGCGTCGCGGCCTCTCGGAGGACGAATTTGTTCCGCGTGGCTTGCTGCGCGCGTTTAATGAGTCCAAGAAGTCGGCAGGGAAGTAGGAGCCACCATGGCTGAAAAGACCATCACCGTGCGCCAGAAGCGCTCGCAGATCGGCAGCATGCCCAAGACGCGCGCCACGTTGCGCGCGCTCGGCCTGCGCAAGATCGGTGACACGAACGTCTTGCCCGATCGCCCGGAGATTCGCGGCATGATCGCACGAGTCCCGCACCTCATCGAGATTGTCGTCAGCGACAAGAAAGGCAGCTGAACATGCGCGTCGACCAGATCGGCCCGAAGCACGGAGCCAAGAAGTCCCGCAAGCGCGTCGGCCGCGGCATCGGCGGCAAGGGCGGCAAGACCGCCGGTCGCGGCACGAAGGGTCAGTACGCACGTAACACGGTGGCGCGCGGCTTTGAAGGCGGTCAGATGCCGCTCAAGCAGCGCGTCCCAAAGTTGAAGGGATTCACGAACCCCTTCCGTGTTGAGTACCAAGCCATCAACATTGACACGCTCGACTCGCTCGGCACCACCGAGATCACGGCACAGCTGCTGGTGGAAAAGGGTCTCATCCGTAAGGGCAACCTGGTGAAGGTGCTCGGTCGCGGCAAGGTGAAGAACGCCCTCTCGCTGTCGGTGCACGCAGTATCGAAGACCGCGGAAGCCGCCATCACGGCTGCTGGCGGCAAGATCACCATCCTGCCTAAGCCGTTCCGTGGCGTGCGCCCGCCGGCTCGCGGCAGCCAATTCACGAACCGCTAGTTTTCGCTCAAAGAGAACCGGAGAACGACGATGTTCGCACGAGTGAAGAGCCTGTTTACAGTTTCCGATTTGCGGAACAAGCTGTTGTTCACGTTGTTCGTGTTCGCGATCTACCGTCTCGGGTCTTCGTTGCGGGCGCCGGGCGTCGACGCACAGGCTGTCAGCCAATTGCGCGAGGCCTCAAGTTCGCAAGGCGCCCTCGGATTCCTCAATCTCTTCTCGGGCGGCGCTTTCGGCAGCTTCTCGATCTTCGCTCTGGGCATCATGCCGTACATCACCGCGAGCATCATCATGCAGGTGTTGACGGTGGTGATCCCCAAGTTGGAGCAGTGGCAGCAGGAAGGGGCGGTCGGTCAACGCAAGATCACTCAGTGGACCCGTTATGTGGCCGTGGTGATTGCGACGTTGCAAGCGGCCGGCCTCACCTTCATCTTTGGTCAGGGCAACGGATCCGCGTTCTTCGGTGCTGCGCGCACCGTGCCCGACGTCGTGCTGCTCGACCCGTTCATGCCGCGTGCGCTCATCGTGATTCCGTCGCTCGTCGCCGGAACCACGCTCCTCATGTGGCTGGGCGAGCTCATCAGCCAGCGCGGTCTTGGCAATGGCATGTCGATGATGATCTTCGCATCGGTGGTGAGCCACCTGCCGTACAGCTACTACTCGCTGCTGCAAAATAAACAGACGTTCATCTTCGTGGTGCTCGTCGGCGTGTCACTCCTGATTCTGGCTGCAGTCGTGCGCGTCGAGCTCGGTCAGCGCCGCATTCCGGTGCAGTTCGCCAAGCGAGTCGTCGGTCGCCGTCAGTTCGGTGGGCAGAGCACCTACATCCCGCTCAAGGTCAACCAGTCGGGCGTGATACCGATTATCTTCTCGTCGTCAGTGCTGCTCCTGCCCGTCTTGCTCTCGAACATGCTGGGCAGCGCAGAGGGATGGCGTGGTTCGATCGCCCGTTTCGTTGACCGCTATCTCATCAACAGCCAGAACATGCTCTACATCACCATCTTCTTCGTGATGATCATCGCATTTGCTTACTTCTACAACTCGATCGCCTTCGACCCGATTCGCCAAGCTGACCAGTTGCGCAAGCAGGGCGGATTCATCCCAGGTATCCGACCAGGACCACAGACAGAGTCGTTCCTCGCCAAAGCCGTCAACCGCATCACACTTCCGGGCGCGCTCTTCGTCGCGTTTATCGCCATCACGCCGTACATCATCTTGTGGGTGGGTGACGTGCAGTCGTTCCCGTTCGCTGGCACCACTGTGCTCATCGCGGTGGGTGTCGCACTCGAGCTGATGCGCCAAGTTGACAGTCAGTTGATGCAGCGCGACTACCAGGGCTTCCTGAAGTGACCATCCGGCTGGTCCTGCTCGGCCGGCAAGGTTCAGGCAAGGGAACCCAAGGCGCACGGCTCGCGACCCACTACCAGATCGCGCACATCTCGACGGGGGAGATGTTGCGCAACGCCATCAAACACGGAACGCCGGTCGGTAAAGCCGTGAAAGAAACGATCGACGCTGGCGGTCTCGTCGCCGACGATCTCATCGGCAGTCTGGTGCAAGGTCGCCTCGGAGAAACCGATGCGCGCACGCGCGGATATCTGCTCGACGGCTTTCCGCGCACGCTGCCGCAGGCCCACTTACTCGACGACATCGCGCGGGCTCGCCCGGTGAACGTGGTGGTCGACCTCGAGGTACCGCGCGAGATGGTGATGGCTCGCTTGAGCGCCCGCCGAGCCGCCGAGCATCGAGTTGACGATTCTCCCGAGGCTGTGGAGCGTCGATTGGCCCTTTATGAGGAGCAGACCGCTCCGCTCATCAGCCACTACCGCAAACTCGGGGTGCTCGCCGTCGTCGATGGCGTCGGCAGCCCGGACGAGGTGTTTTCCCGCCTGGTATCGGCAATTCAGGCAACGACTGGGGTGTCCGGGCCAGGTGGCGACGGGCAGACAGCCCGATAGCGTTACGGGTCGCCCTGCGGGGGCTTGAAGGAGTCAGTTCTGGCAAAAAATAAGGAAGATGCCATCGTGCTGGAAGGCACGATCACTGAATCGTTGCCCAATGCAATGTTTCGAGTGGAACTCTCCAACGGGCGATCCGTCTTGGCTCACATATCCGGGAAGATGCGGGTGAACTACATCCGAATCAACCCGGGCGACAGGGTGCAGGTAGAGCTGTCCCCGTACGACCTCACCCGAGGACGTATCACATTCCGTTTCAAGTAAGAGAAGAGATCAACGTGAAAGTCCGACCAAGCGTGAAGAAGATGTGCGAGAAGTGCAAAGTCATCCGCCGTCACGGTCGCGTCATGGTGATCTGCGAGAACCCGCGCCACAAGCAGCGCCAGGGATAAGGACGAACGAACATGGCACGAATTTCCGGCGTTGACATTCCTCGCGAGAAGCGAGTGGAGATTGCTCTCACCTACATCCACGGCATCGGTCGCCCCACGTCGGCGAAGATGTGCGCCGATCTCGGCATCAACCCGAGCGTGCGCGTGCGCGACCTCACCGACTCTGACGTCAACAAGATTCGCGTCTACATCGAGAACAACCTGAGCGTCGAGGGCGACCGTCGCCGCGACGTGCAGACCGACATCAAGCGCAAGATCGAGATTGGTTCGTACCAGGGTTCGCGCCACCGCAAGGGCCTGCCCGTCCGAGGCCAGCGCACCCACACCAACGCCCGCACCCGCAAGGGCCCGAAGAAGACCGTCGCCAACAAGAAAGTCGCCGTGAGGAAATAAATGTCAGACGCAGCAGCAACACCAGCACCACGCAAGTCGCGCAAGCGCGAGCGTCGCAACGTCAACACCGGCGTCGTGCACATCAAGAGCACGTTCAACAACACGATCGTGTCCATCACCGACCCCTCAGGCAATGTCATCGCATGGGCCTCGTCGGGCGGTGTCGGATTCTCGGGCTCGCGCAAGTCGACTCCGTTCGCCGCGCAGCTTGCGGCTGAAAAGGCTGGACGCGCCGCGATGGAAATGGGTCTGCGTCGTGCCGAGGTGCTCGTGAAGGGCCCCGGTTCGGGTCGCGACACGGCGCTTCGTTCGATTCAGAACCTCGGCATTGAAGTCACGAGCGTCAAAGACGTGAGCCCCGTGCCGCACAACGGCTGCCGTCAACCAAAGAGGAAGCGTCCGTAATCATGGCTCGTTACACAGGTCCGAAAGTCCGCATTTCCCGCCGTCTTGGCATCAACGTCTTCGAGAACTCGAAGGGCACCAAGGCCCTCGAGCGTCGCCCGTTCCCGCCAGGAGCCCACGGTCGCACCCGCCGCCGCTCGAGCGAGGGCGAGTATCTCAACCAGCTCCAGGAAAAGCAGAAGGCGAAGTACATCTACGGTGTGCTCGAGCGCCAATTCCGCAAGATCTACGACGAAGCGGTCCGCCGTTCAGGCCCGACCGGCGAGAACATCCTTCGTCTCCTTGAATTGCGTCTCGACAACGTGGTGTACCGCGCGGGTTGGGCAGCCACCCGTCCGCAGGCCCGCCAGTTCGTCAGCCACGGCCTCATCAAGGTCGACGGCAAGCGCGTGAACATTCCGTCGTACACGCTCGGCAAAGGCGAAATCGTGAGCCTTTCCGACAAAGCTCGCAACATGATCGTCATCCAGCACAACATCGACACGCTCGGCCGTGCGCCGGTGGCGTGGCTCGATGCGCAGGACGGCGGCAAGGCAGTCGCCGTGCGCGACCTGCCGACTCGCGAACAGATTGACGTCCCCGTCAAAGAACAGCTCATCGTCGAGCTCTACTCGAAGTAACCCGAACCAACAGCCAGGAGACATCACCATGCTCGTCATTCAGCGCCCAAGCGTCGCAGCCGTCAGCGAAGCCACCGGCAACCGTCAGAAGTTCTCCGTGTCGCCGCTGGAGCCGGGCCTCGGCCACACCATCGGCAACTCGTTGCGCCGTATGTTGCTGTCGTCGATCCCGGGTGCGGCAATCACCTCGGTCAAGTTCGACGAGGCGTTGCACGAGTTCACCACCATCGACGGAGTCGTCGAAGACGTCACCGAGATCATCCTCAACCTGAAGGACATCGTCGTGAAGAGCGAAGTCGACGACGTCGTCTCGGTTCGCGTCGATGCAAAGGGTCCGAAGGAACTCAAGGCGAGCGACCTGTCGCTGCCGGCAGGCGTCGACTTCGTGAACGGTGACCAGCACATCGCCACCTTGTCGGCCAAGGGCAGCTTGTCGTTCGAGCTCACCATCGAGCGCGGCAAGGGCTACCTCGGCAGTGACCGCGACTCCGGTCGCAAGACCATCGGAGTCATCCCGGTCGACGCACTCTTCTCGCCCGTTCGCCGTGTGAGTTTTGAAGTCGAGCCGACCCGCGTCGCCCAGTCGACCAACTACGACAACCTCATCCTCGACATCGAGACCGACGGTTCCATCAGCCCGTCTGAGGCGCTCGCCTCGGCCGGCGCAACGATGCGCAACCTGCTCGAGCTTGTCGCGTCGCTGTCTGATCAGCCGGTCGCGCTCGAACTGGGCGAGTCGGTCGCGAGCGGCTCGGGTTCGCCAGAGCTCGACATGCCGATTGAAGACCTCATGCTCTCGCAGCGCCCGTTCAACTGCTTGAAGCGTGCGCAGATCAACACCATTGGTGAGCTCGTTGCTCGCACCGAGGAAGAACTGACGAACCTGCCCAACTTCGGTGCGCAAAGCATCGCCGAAGTGAAGGGCAAGCTCGACGAACGAGGACTCGCGCTTCGCGTCTGACGCGTTGACGCTCACGAAGGAGACGAAACACCATGCCCGAACCACGTCGTAGCAAGAGCTTTGGTGGCTCTTCTGGTCACGAACGATTGATGATGGCCAACCTGGCTGCATCGCTGTTCGCCGCTGAGGGCATCGAGACGACCGAGGCGAAAGCCAAGGCGCTTCGTCCGATCGCCGAGCGGCTCATCACCAAGGCCAAGAAGGCTCAGAACAGCGACGCGGCGAGCCTGCACAAGATCCGCCAGATCCAGGCGTACCTCAACGACAAAGAGATGACGACCAAGCTCGTGAAGAGCCTCGCCCCGCGCTACATGGAGCGCAACGGCGGGTACGTGCGCATCCTCAAGTTGGGCGAGCGCAACGGCGACCGCGCCCCGATGGCGCGCATCGAACTCGTCTAACCGGCGAGACGACGACGGCTCCTCGCGAGGCCGTGACATGACGACAGGTAGCCGGAGGGCTCGTCTGCTCGTCGCCTACGACGGCAGCGGCTTTCACGGTTTCGCCCTCAACCGCGACGTTCCTACCGTCGCAGGCTCACTCACGGAGGCGCTCGAAAAGATCACGCAGTCCGAGGTGCGTCTCGTCGCTGCAGGCCGGACCGACGCCGGAGTGCACGCCCGCGGTCAAGTGGTGAGTGTCGACTTGCCGTCTCGCGTCAAGATCGAGTCGCTCGCCAAGAAACTCAACGCGCTCTGCGGACCGCAGATTGCGGTGCGCGACGCGCGATGGGTGTCACCAGAATTTCACGCTCGCTTCTCGGCAATCTGGCGGCACTACCGATACACGATCTTGAACGCTGCAACACCTGACCCGTTCCTTGCCTCGACGGCCTGGCACGTGCACTCACCGCTCGACGTGCGACCGATGCAGCTGGCTGCCGACGCGGTGATGGGCGAGCGAGACTTCTCTGCGTTCTGTCGCAAACCAGAACCAGACGACTCAGATGTTGCAGCCCTTGACTGCGATGACGACGTGGCGTCTACGCCCGCCTCAAAACTGGTGTCAATGAAGCGGTTCGTCATGCACGCGAATTGGCGACGCCAAGACGACCTCGTCACCTTCGAGGTGCGGGCCAACGCGTTCTGCCACCAGATGGTTCGCTCGCTGGTCGGAACGTTCGTCGACATTGGGCTCGGCCGGCGACCACCCTCGGACATGATGGCGCTCATTCGCAGCGGACGCCGCGCCGATGCTTCGCAGATCGCCCCACCACACGGTCTGTGCTTGTGGGAAGTCGGATATCCCGCACAAACCGAATAATCCTGCGTCTGGCTCGATGCGCATCGTCTTTCTCTCGACTTCCGTCGGGCCGCTCGGTTCGGGCATCGGCGGCGGTGTAGAGCTCACGCTGCGCACATTGGCGCATGGTCTCTCGCTGCGCGGCCACCACGTGACGGTCGTTGCGCCGCGCGGTTCGGTCATCGATCGAGCAGACGCAGACGGGCCACGACTGATCGAGGTCGATGGCGAGCTGCACGTTCCGAGCCAGACGCTTGCGCGCTCTGCCGAACTCGTGGTGCCGAGAAACTCCGTGTTGGTGAACATGTGGCAGGTGGTGGTGCAGCTCGTTTCGAGTGGGCATCGCGACATCGTGCTTAACTTCGCCTATGACGCGCACCCTTTCGTGCACGCACGGGAGTGCACGGTGCCGACAGCGCACCTCGTGAGCATGGGATCGCTCAGTGACGAGATGGACCATGCGGTGCTCTCTGCGGTGCGCACTTCACCGCGCTCGGTGGCGATGCACAGCAAGGCGCAGGCGGACACGTTCGGTGCCGAAATCAGTACGGCGACAACGATCGTGTCCGGTGGCGTGAATCTTGATGCATACGAGTTCGTGGCTCAACCGACCGACGATCTCGCACTCGTCGCGCGAATCTCGCGCGAAAAGGGCATCGTCGACGGATTTGAGGTTGCCGAACGAAGCGGTCGACGACTGCGAGTGTTCGGCGTGATGGAAGACGAGGCGGTGTGGAACGAGGCGAAGGCGCTGCATCCGCGCGCACAAGTTGAGCACGTCGGGTTTCTCTCGACGAACGAGTTGCAGTCTGCGCTCGGGCGCTGCGCCGCGCTCATCATGGTTCACCGCTGGGTCGAAGCGTTCGGCAATGTCGCCGTCGAAGCGCTCGCATGCGGGGTGCCAGTCATCACCTATGCCAGGGGAGGTCCGGCAGAAATCGTGCGTGATGGCGTGACGGGTTTCGTCGTACCGCCAGACCGACCCGACGAAGTGGCGGCGGCAGTAGCGAAGATCGGGTCAATCGACCGGGGTCGCTGCAGAGCCGAGGCGCTGGAACGTTTTTCGGCGCCAGCATTCGCACATCGAGTGGAGGACTGGCTGCGAGGACAGCTCGCCTAGGGCCCGCCGCGTCGTTGCCTCCCGGATATCGGCCGCCAGCCTCTGCAGCGCCGAGCTGTCAGAACCGTTGAGTTTCGGCGAACTAACACGGGTTTTGGCTCGTCGTGGCGCAGGATGTCGCTGGTGTGAGCCAGCAAAAATCGCCGTATCATTCAGTGTTCGAGTTTGCGCTGCTACCGCGGTGCTCCAGAGTTCTGAGAGGTTCATTCATGCGCACGTATTCGGCCAAGCCCACTGAGGTGCAGCGCGCCTGGCATGTTATTGACGCCGAAGGTCTCGTGCTGGGTCGCATGTGCACCGAAATCGCCACACTGCTTCGTGGCAAGCACAAGCCGTCGTTCACCCCGAGCATCGACACCGGCGACCACGTCATCGTGATCAACGCCTCCAAGGTCGTGATGACGAGCGGCAAGGCCGAAGACAAGATCGTTGCCCGCCACAGCGGTTATCCGGGCGGCATCCGTGTGGAGAAGTACTCGCAATTCCTCGCACGCAGCCCTGAGTCCGCGATTCGCCGCACCGTGCACGGCATGCTCCCCAAAGGTCGACTCGGTCGCGCACAGATCAAGAAGCTGCAGGTCTACGCGGGTGCCGAACATCCGCACGTCGCACAGCAGCCGCAACCCGTCGACATGAGCCACGCCAAGGCTCGCTGATCGAAGCAATCCGAGGAGAGGAACAGACCATGGCAACCAAGCCACTCACGCAAACCACCGGTCGTCGCAAGAGCGCCGTGTCTCGAGTTCGCCTCCGTGCAGGCTCGGGCCGTGTCACCGTCAACGGTCGAGCCTTCGAGGTCTATTTTCCGACTGCGATCCATCGCAACAACGCCACCGAGGCGTTGCGTATCACCGACACGTTGAAGACCTACGACGTCGACGTCGACATCGCAGGTGGTGGTCCGGCCGGTCAGTCCGGCGCAATGCGCCTGGCAGTGGCCCGCTCGCTTGTCGCGCTCGATCCGACGCACCGTCCTGCGTTGAAGCGCGCTGGATTGCTTGCTCGCGATGCTCGCCGCAAGGAGAGCAAGAAGTACGGCTTGAAGAAGGCGCGCAAAGCGCCGCAGTACACCAAGCGCTAATTCGTTCTTCGCGCCGCGCGGCTCGTTGCTGGCGTGTTTGCTTGTGACGGGCAAGATGGTGATTGACATGTTGCGCTTCGGCACCGACGGCGTGCGCGGAAGAGTCGGAGTCGACCTTGACGAATCACACGTCGCTCAACTCGGTGCAGCTGTCGCGCTCGCATTTCCCGGAGTCGACATCCTCATCGGTCACGACGGACGAGAGAGCGGTGAGACATGGTGCAACGCCTTTGGGGCGGGGGCGATCTCGCTTCGCGCGACGGTAGCTCTGGCAGGAGTCGTTCCGACTCCGGCTGTCGCTAATGCCGCCAAGCGGCGTAACTGCGTGGGCGTAGCGATTACCGCGTCGCACAACCCTTGGCATGACAACGGAGTAAAGGTGTTTGCTCCCGGTGGACGCAAGCTCACCGACGCTGAGCAACAACAGATCGAGCACTTATGGCATACCTCGGCGACGGTGACCTTGGGCGATTCGGCATTGCCGCGCGATTCGCGCTGCATCGGTGAGTACATAGAGAGCCTGACGAGCGGGCTCGGCGCCGGCGCACTGGACGGATGCAGCGTGGTCATCGATGCAGCCAACGGGGCGACGAGCATCGTTGTCGCTGCAGTCGCAGAGGCGCTCGGGTTGCGCGCCGACATTCGTTACGCATCTCCGAACGGGCGCAACATCAATGACCGATGCGGGGCGGTACACCCCGAGGCCATTGCAGCACTCTGCG
>Ga0214923_10001848_pt1 | contig 29298 bp, 30 predicted proteins | sample LL1510_MetaG_FD_177993 | JGI IMG/M metagenome (GOLD analysis project Ga0214923, IMG submission 177993) | Freshwater microbial communities from Lake Lanier, Atlanta, Georgia, United States - LL-1510 | ecosystem: Environmental > Aquatic > Freshwater > Lake | place: USA: Georgia | collected...
TAAACCGACTAATCAATACCATCGATATGGTATAAATGAATTTATAAATATTAAATTAAAAATGTTAACTGAATACAGTTAGTTTTTATTAGTATTTATAAAGATTATGTAGGGTTTTTTGAACGGTACTATCGTATAAATAAAGTTATTTTCATATTTTTTTTTTTATTAATTTACTAAATATATTCAGTAAATTAATTAGACTTATTCAACTTAAAGCTATTACGGAATAGCTAGTTTACCACACCTATAATTTTTTTAGACTTAGTAAGTCTAAAGCTATTACGGAATAGCTATTCACACATCTATTTAGATAAAGGGATTCATACGTTTTGGACGCACCAAAATAAGAATCGCACAATTATCTATTATTAAAAATTTGGAAGCCCAAATAATAATAAAAGATGGTGGCCTTTTCGGGGTAAAAGGTAATAAATTTAACAATAAAAAAAAATTTTTTCAATTTTTTTAACTAGGTGCAGAAGTTTTATCTATTACATGTTCTTTATAATTATTAAATGTAATCATTTCATGTAATCCCAAATTTGGGGGTACGAGAGGAAAACAAAAATCTGAATCCACAATACAATTAAGTATAATAGGTTTATTTTCGTCGTAATCAATGAAATCTTCGATTAGCATGGTAATTTTATTTATATTCATTGTCTTATCTACATTTATACATCTAATATTATAGGCATGTGCTAAAAATTTAAAATTAGGGTTTTTGCTTTCTGTTGCTACTATATTATTATCAAAAAATATTTTTTCCCACACATTAACCATACTCGCACAACTATCATTTAATAGAATAATTTTAATTGCAATATTATAATTCATAATCATTTTAAGATCATTTAACATATTGAATGATGCGTCACCGTCTATTAATATAACACATGCATTTGGATTAGCTATTTTTGCTCCTATAGCAGAAGAACATCCATAACCCATTGTTCCAAGACTGCCAGAAGTTATAAATTTATTAGGATATTTATGTGTAATTAATTGTGCAGTATACATCTGATGATTTCCTACACCAGTAGTAATGATAGTTTTCTTTTTTTGTTCAGTTCTTTTAAATAATTCATTATTTAAAATTGTTAATATATGCTGTTGCTTTAATCCAGTATTGTTATAAGGAAAATCAATATCAAATAATTTTTTTAAATTATTAATCCAACTTGTATTAGAATTTTGAATAATGTTAGGTAATAAATCATTTAAAACTGTTTTACTATCACCATGAATATTAATAGTATTATGGATTAATTTATTAAATTCACTTGAATTATTATTGATATGAATAATATATTTAGCATTGGGTGCATATTTTCTTACATTTCCAACTGTACGATCATCGAATCTACCTCCGATGCAAATGATACATGTAGCCAATTGAATTGCATGATTACTAATTTGCTAACCATGCATACCATGCCATTTTAAACTTAAATAATGATCTTCATCAAAAATTCCTAAACCGTGAAGAGTAGTAGTTATAGGTATATTTAATTTGAATGCTAATTCTGATATTTGTTTACTCGCTTCAATAGCACCTCTTCCAACAATCATAATAGGTTTAGATGAATTATTAATTATATCAGCAATATATCTAATTGATTCAATTGTATAATTAGATTTTTGTAAATTATTATGTAAATTTACTTTTATATTATCATCTTTTATAATATTTTTTGATAATATATCTTTTGGAAGATTAATATGAACTTGTTTGTTTTGTTTAAGTAATTCAAATGCATGTGCAAATACCGATTTAGTTTTATTTTCATTTGTTAATGAATAATTCCAATGTGTTATGGGTTTAGTCATTGATATTGAATCAATATCTTGAAAACTGTGTTTGCCTTTTACTTCTGTAGATACATCGCCTGATATTAATAAAAATGGTACACCATCGTAAAATGCATCGGCTAAAGGTGTTAATGTATTCGAAAGTCCGGGACCGCTTGTTGTGATTACAACACTATCACATTTATTTAAAGACTTATTATGACCAATTGAACAAAATCCTGCACTCGCTTCTGTAGTCGGTACAAAATATTTCATTTTATTGATATTATTATTAGGATGTAATTCATTAATTAATTTCATTATTGACCCTCCTGAATAAATATATGCGGTTGACATATTTTTTGAGATCATATTATAAATAGTTTTTGATACATTGAGCATTAAAGTATTTATTATTTTATTTTTTAAATATAGTTAATTTCAATTTTTTAATAATTAACTTTATTTTGTTATTTTCATTATCTAATATTAGTTGACTTTTTGGAATTAAATATGAAAATCATTTATTTTTTCAAACATAATAAAATTATTTACTTTTATTTTTAGACATTATATTATTTAAAAAAATTATTTTATACAATATAAATAATGGATAATTATAATTATTTATTCAAATGTGTGATAGTTGGGGATTCCAATGTTGGTAAATCATGTATATTATTAAAATTTATTAATGCCAATTTCAGAGACAATCATGATTTAACAATTGGTGTAGAATTTGGAACAAAAATTATTAATTTAAATAAAAATAACTTGAATGTTAATCAATGTGAAATATTAAATAATTCATCAGATGAATTAATTTCTAATAATAATAAAAATAATATTGATAACGATTTATTGGCAATAAAATTACAAATATGGGATACAGCAGGTCAAGAAACTTTTAAATCAATTACTAGAGCATTTTATAGGGGAGCAGCTGGTGTATTATTAGTATATGATTTAACAAATAGAAAATCTTTTGAAAATATTTTATCATGGTTATCAGAAATTCAATTAAATAATATTAATAATAAGCCAGTAATAATATTAGTAGGAAATAAAAATGATTTAGATAATAGAGAAGTATCCTATGATGAAGGAATTAGTATTGCTCAAAAATATAATTTATTATATATAGAAACTAGTGCTAAAACATCATTTAATATTAACTTATTATTTATTGAATTAGCCAAAAATATCTATCTTAATTTAAATTTAGAAAATAATAGATTTGAAAATACTGGTGTATGTATTTTAAAAAATATTGAAACAGAAAAAAAATGTTGTTATTCAACTTGATTTATTTTCACATATTCCATTATATATAATGATACTATGTATAATATATACATAAGGGCAAATAAATGCAATAATTATGTTTAAAATACTAATACCATTACATCTTACTGATAAATAAATAGCAACTATAGTCATTAATATATGAAAAATACTGTAAATATAACGTCCAGAATTATCGCAAGTATTATTATCAATTATTTTATTATCAATTATTTTATTATCAATTATTTTATTTTCAACTAAATTATCCATATAAATATATATATATACTAGAAATTATTTATTAATAATTTTTTTTGCAAAATTAATATCAATATCTTTATAATTTATTTTAGTATTATTTATACTAAAATTTTTTTGATCATAATTTAAATATAATCCATATTTACCTTTATTTAATATAACAATAATATTATTTATTTTCCCTATTTTTTTTGGAAATTGTAATAATTCATATGCATCTTCTAATTTTATACTATTAGGATCTAAATCATTAATTGATGAGTATTTCCATTTATTATTAATAAAAATTTTAACATAAGGACCGTATTTACCAGAACCTGAAAATACTTCATTATTATTAATTTTCCCTAATAACTTATCATTAGATTTTGTCTCTTTATTTAATTTAAATTTATCATTTAAATTATTTACGATAGGTTCAAATGTATCATAAAAAGTTTTTAATATTGTAACCCAATTAGCTTGACCACATGCAATTTTATCTAAATATGATTCAAAATTAGCTGTAAAATTTATATCAATTATTGAATTAAAATGTTCAATCATAAAATTGTTAACATTAATACCAATTTCGGTGGGTATTATTTTTTTTTGTTCTTTACCCACAAAAATTTCTTTAACATAATCTTTCATTTCATATTTTTTATTTAGTTCATAATATTTTGATTCTTTTTTACTACCTTCTATATTTTTTATTTCAACATAATTTCTTTCTAATATTTTTGAAATAATAGATGCATATGTAGATGGTCTTCCAATTGAATTTTTTTCTAAATATTTAACTAATCCAGCTTCATTATATCTTAAAGGTAATTTATTATAATCTTCAAATATTTGTAATTTAAGAAAATTTAAAATATCATTTTTTTTTAATTCACATTTTTGATTTTTATAATTATTTTCACTTGTTTCCTCTTCTAAGTTATAATTATCATATATTATTAAGTAACCTTGAAATTCAATATTTTCAAAAGTAGAATAAAAATATGTTTGAGTTGTTAATTGTTGAATTTTTAATAATAAAATACTTTCATTATTATTTAAAGCATCAATTGCAACTGTTTGAATATTAATTTCAGCATTTTTCATTTGGGAAGCTAATGTTCTTTTCCAAATTAAATTATATAATTTATTGCAATCATTATCTAAATCTAAATTTTCTATATTTATTTGGGTTGGTCTAATACATTCATGTGCATCTTGACTTGTTGAATTTTTTGATGCATAATTTTTAGACTCTGAATATTCTTCACCCCATTTATTAATAATAAATTTATTAATTTCTTCAATAGCATCATTACTAATATTTGGACAATCTGATCTCATATAAGTAATAAATCCATTTTCATATAATTTTTGTGCGACTTTCATAGTTTTATCAACACTAAAATGTAATTTTGTGCTTGCTTCTTGTTGTAAACTAGATGTAATAAATGGTGCAGATGGTTTTTTATATGATTTTTTATTTTCAATTGAAATAATTTTAAAAATTGTTTTTTTATTAAATAATTTTAAAAATTCTTTGATTTTATTTTCATCATTAAAATACGAAATAGACTCATTTTTTTTAATAGTATTTAAATAGCCGCAAAATTTAGGAATTATTAAGATTGAAAATTCTCCTTTTATTTTATAAAAAGGATTTGAAACTGACTTTAATATTTCATTTTCTTTATCAATAATTATATTAATCACAGCAGATTGTACTCTTCCTGCTGATTTAACGTTATTATCATTTATATGTTTCCATAATAATGGACTTATTTTATAGCCAACAAGACGATCTAATATTCTTCTTGCTTGTTGAGCATTAACCATATTATAATCAATTGTTGTCGGACTTTCAATTGCTTTTTGAATTGCTGTTTTTGTTATTTCATTAAATATAATTCTTTTAGGATTTTGAATATTTAATACTTTAGATAAAGAATAAGCAATAGCTTCACCTTCGCGATCACCGTCAGCAGCTAATATGATATCAGTACAATCTTTGGCTAAATCTTTTAATTCTTTAACAACTTTAAGTTTATCTGGATTTGTAATATATAATGGATTAAAATTATTTTCAACTTCAATACTTAATGTTTTTTTATCTAAATCTTGAACATGACCATATGATGCTTTAACAATATAATCATTACCTAAATATTGTTTTATTTTAGATATTTTACCTGGTGATTCTACAATAACTAAGATTTTTTTACTCATTACTATTATATATTTTTATTTGGTTTTATATTTATAAATCAATTTTTTTATAATTAATTAAAGTGTTCTTATAATTGATTCTATCATATCCGGATAAATTTCATGAAATATATTTGGATGAGCCTGACAATTATTATCATATATATGTGAATGATATTTAATATCAATATCAATATTTTTATCTATAATGTCTTGCATAATTTTATCATATCTATCTTTTTCTTCAAATGATTTTTTTCCCCATTTAAAATTATAAGCATCTTGTTTAATCCAACCAAAAACAAAATTTATATCTTTTAATTTGTTTACATCTAATTTTTTTAAATCTTCAACACTACCTGGTATGCCAGGTACTGCTAAATATAAACCTTTATATATTTCTGGAGATGTTTCATTAGTAATAAGAATAGTTGCTATCCATGCACCATTACATTTTCCTAATAAATGAATATGTGATAATTTTAAATCTTTGATAATATAATTTATAATTTTTGCTATTTTATTATTTAATTCTAATTCAGGTTCAAAAAATACATTTTTTAATTTATCATCCAGTGACATATTATCAAAAGCTGAAGCTCCTATAAATTCAATTAATCCATATCCATCTCGATCTTGTTTTTTTGTAATTAAATCATCAATTAATTCATCTCTTTTTTGACAAGCTATTATTTGTTCTCGTTTAAAAGAATCATACTCTAACAAATATATTTCTTTAAATTTTATAGCTAAATCATCAAGTTTTGATATGATAATATTTGAAGTTCCTAAAAATGATTTATGACTCATACCTGCTAATGCAAATAATACTGGTTTATAATCTTCATTATTTAAAACTATTTTTATAATATAAACTTTTTTACCATTTATTTCATATTCAATTTTAGAATATTCATATTTATTGTCTTTTAAATCTGGTGCTAAAAATGATCTTATAATATTAGTATCATTTGTTGATTCTTTATTTAATTCTAATGGTATACTAATTATTTGTGCTTCATTAGATGCACCACCTAATATGTTTTTTTTTATATTTTTATATTTTGTATAATATTTATTATATTTTTTAAGATAGTTTATTTCCATATAATTGGGCAGAGATTAAAAAAAAAATATTTTTATTCAGATTTATTATCAATTTTTTTTATTGGTAATAGTATATAATTAATTTAATTTTTTTAATTAATGAATTAATTAATTTTGTATTAATTTCTAAAATTTTATTATCATTTATTTTATAAGAGATTATTGACAAAATTAATTTTTTAATTTTTCTTATTAATTTATAATTTAAATTATTATTACCATCCCATGTATTTTTTATTAAATTTTTTTTATTATAAGATAATAATTCTATCTTATTAAATAATTCTTTTAATATTTTATCATTAAAAAATTTTTCTCCTAATTCTATACTTGATTTTAACATCTGTTTAACTTTATCATGATTATCAATTATATATTCTTCAGATTTATATATTTCAAATAATTTTTTAATTTTATTAACAGCATTCTTTAATAATTTATCAAAAAAATATTTTTTCCTATCTTTATCAATTGTTTTCGTATTAGTATTAAATACATCCAAATATTTACTTTTCAAATTAGTAGTGCAAAATGAATGATTATTAGGCAATTCTTTATTAAAGTTAATTAATTCAATATATTTAGTAATGGCTTCACCGTTTTTTAATAATATCTGTTTAATTTCATTTTCAGTTAATTCATTAATATCTTCTGATCCTATTTTATTTATAATTAATTTTATATTGATATTATTATTTGTATTAATTTGTCTATTATCATTATTTATATTATTTGTAATATTATTATTATTAATTATTTGTGTTTTTTTTAAACATAATTTTTCATATCGCCATTTATTATGTCTATCATTAAATTTTTTATTACATATTTTACAATTATAAATTTTATTTTCTAAAATAATTAGGTCTGATACAATATTTGTTGGGACTACCTTAGAGACTACCTTAGGGACTACCTTAGAGACTACATTAGTAATTATTGTATTATAAAATTTTTTGTTGTGTTTCCATAGAGTCTGACGTGAGGTATAATGTTTATTACATACTATGCATATATGTTCTCTTACGCCTGTCATCCTAATAATACTAATATTAAAATCATTGCCTTAAATGATTTTAATATTATTTATAAAGTTTGTGTCAACTTTTCAAAAAATGGGGGGGGGATTTTTTTTTCTGAGGCTTAAAAAGTTATTTAAAATATTTTAATGTTTTGGAAAAACTAAAATACTTTATATGATTCCAATAGAAAAATTTTTCAATCAATTAAAGTATTATATGAAACGTGATGAACCAATGAGTTATGATTTAATTAAGAAATCAATTAGAAAATCAATAAAATATATTGAACTAAAATCTTATAAAAATTATTTCAAATCATCATTAACTAAAACAAAAGAAGATATAAAAGAAATTAAAATGAAATATAGAAAGAAAGCAAAAATTTATAAAGAATAATTTTAAATCGTGTCATTTAAAATATTCCCCGCTGTAATAATTGGTTTTTCAATATTATGTAATTGAAAATATTTTTGTGTATTTTCTGATGATGTACAAGTAAAAGCATAGCTTTTACTTCTAGAATTTCCTTTGGAAATTGTACACCATTCTAAATTCTTAAAATTAATATTTAATCTATTTTCATCAATATGATTAACTACATAATTATCATTAAAATTATCTGGTTTTTTAAATATATATATATGCGACTAATCTATGAATTTTTAATACATGATATTCTTTAATATAATCATTATTAATGCCTATTAATGCAATACAGCTATAACCATCATTTATAGCAGTTTTTCGTAATTTTCCTTTGATATTTGTAATATCACCATTTTCATTTATTAAATAATTAGAATAATTAATATTGTTTATTATTCCAATTTTAATAAAATTATTTTTATTTTCTTCAATAATTTTATTATTTTTTTCTATAATTCTATTTTTATTAGTATTACACATATTTTCTTGATGTATAACCTCAATAATTTTTGATTTTTAATATCAATTTATTTAGTTTTTCTAATAATTATTAGTATGGTTATCATTATAGTATTATGAAATTTTTGGTTGTGATTCAATATTTTTTATCTCTGTTATGAATCACATCGCATTTAGGCTTTAGAGATTGATACCGGATATATAATAATAATGAAATAAATTTTATTATTAAAAAATTTTTCTCCTAATTTTATACTTGATTTTAACATCTGTTTAACTTTATCATGATTATTAATTTTATTCACAGCATTCTTTAATAATTTAACAAAAAAATATTTTTTTCTATCTTATTAAAGTTAATTAACACTTATATCATTATTTTTACTCCATTTACCATATTTTGTTGCAATTAAATCATAAATAAAATCTAATGATTTTTTAATATTATTTTTAAGTAACATTTAATTTAATTAGAAAATAATATAATGAATTATATTTTCTATTAATATTTATATATGGATTATTATCATAAATATTTAAAATATAAAGAAAAATATATCAAAGAACGCAAATTATTTAATAATAATTCTGACGAACAGTTAATAATAGGAGGTGCAGGAGCAAAAAAAACGCATACATTATCAGATGTAATAATATGTAATAAGACTACTGTTGAAGTAATTGAAGATTATAAAAAACAAAATCTAAAATGTTTAGTATTAAGTTTAGGTAATAGTAAAAATATTGGTGGTGGATATCAAATAGGAGCTCTAGGAGCACAAGAAGAATCATTATGTAATACAATTATTTCTTTATTTCCATCTTTACAAAAAAGTAGTCTGTCTGATAGTATAAGTTATCCAAACAAAAAAAATTTAATAACTGATAGAGATATTAACAATACTCTTAAACTATTCAAATCACCTAATGATGATTCAGATATAGATAAACTATATTCAAGTATTATACAATATATTGCTAGTAACAAATTAAAATCAGACAAATCTGTTTTTAGAAAAGCAATTAAAAATATTAATTTAGATGATAATACAACAAAAAATTTATTAATATCATTATTAAACTTAGATATAAATAATGAATTATTTTATAGTGAAAATGATTGGTCGTCATCAAAAATTAAATATTCTAAGAATATGAAATTATTTCGTAGTGAAAATAAAGAAAATAAAGAGAGTAATCAAGACTATCAATTGTATAGATTAAAAGATGAGAGTGAATGGATAGATGTTGATATAATAACTGCTGCTAGTACAAACTTCAGCAATAAAAATTGTTCTACTAAAAAAGAAATCGATGATTTATTTACTGACGATTTTCAAATGAAATTTAAAAAAATTATATATACAATATGCAAATCTGCTGATGAAATCTATAAGCATGACGATACAAATAAACCTTCAATATTAGTGTTAGGTGCACTAGGAGCGGGTGCATTTATGCCAACATTTTATGCCTCTGAAACAGATAAAAAAGATAAAATATCTTTTGAATATGAAGGCAGACAATATTTTCAAGAAAAAATAGCTTGTTTGTTTAAAAAAGTTTTAACTGATTATAAATTTTCATTTAAACAAATTGTATTTGCTATAACAGGTAAACCATATAAGAATAGTTTAATTGATATATTTAAAAGTAAAATTAATGGATAAAATTGTTCTAATTATGATGTAAAAAAAATAATTATTTTTTTGATAAGTTTTTAATTTTTTTTTGATAATTTATATAATTAGTCTTTAATTCTATTAGCATTAAATCTTTAGAATTGTTGTCAATTATTAATTCAGAAGAACTATCTGCAATATCAATAGTTTTTGATGTGGCTACTTCATTTTCAACAGAACTCAATAAGTGCTGAAATTCTGTTATTAAATTTATTTTATCATTATCCTTTAAACTTGAATCTTTTTGATTTTCCGTATATTCATTAGAATGTGATATTTTTGAATTAAGAACTTGCGAATCGTATTTAAAATAATTAAATATATAAAATATTTTTATAATATAATTACTATATTTTAATTGATATTCTTTATTATATTTTAATTTATTAATATTTTCATTATATGTAGATATAATATCTTTTATATATTTATTTAATATAATAAAAGGATTAATTTTTATTTTATTCTTAATAAATAATAAATAAATTAAATCATATATATAATTAAATTCTATAAATATATTTTCTATATTATGAATATAGAAATGCTTATTAATCATAATTTTATATAATTCAATTGAAAATTCAGAAACATCAATAAAATCTATAGGTAATTCTAATATTTTTCCAAAATAATATATATTATTTTTATTTTGAATATTAATAATTTTTAGTAAGTATAGAAATGAATTAATATTTTCAATTGAATTTAAATCATTTTTAGATAAATTTAAATATAAATTATAAAAATAATTGAATGTCTCAATAATATCATATTTAATTAAATAATATATTGTGGGAATATAACAATTCCAATGATATATTATTTTCCAATCAATATTTTTATCAATTAATACTTTAACTGTTATAATATTATCTAGTGATTTTTTAAAAAAAATTTTATTAAATTCATTTTTATTATTCAAATAATATGAACAACTATTATTTTCTAAATAATTATAAATCATATTTATAATATTTATATTACTATTTTGTATTGAATTATGTAAAATGTCTTTAATTAATTGTTCAGATTTAATTTCTAGTATATTAAAAATTTTATTGAAAATATCATAGTTATTAATTGTTGCTATTAAAGATTGATTATCTATTTCAACATTTTTTTCTAGTAAATTATTTAAATAATAATAATTAGTACTATTATTAGAAATTAAATAATATTCAATTGCTTTTAATAATCCACTATCTTTTGAAGATTTATTTTTTAAATAATTTGGTATATTTATTAAAATATCAAAACATTCTTTTGCTCTAACTTCTATTGCTTTATGCAATAAACTATAACCAGTTCTATTATGGCAATTTAAATTTACTTTATTATTTTGAATTATTCTTATTAGAGATTCATAATCATTTCCTGTAATTGTATTAAATAAAAATTTAATAGTCGTCATTATATTATAATATTAAAATACTTTTAAATATTAAATAATTTTTTTAATAATTCATTTTTATTAAAACCAGTTTTAAATTGTTCTTTATGTTTGTCATTTAATTTTGATAAATCAAATATTTGTTGATATTCTGAACTATTATCTAATATCGAGTTTTCAAAATTAATTATATAAATTTTATTATTACAAAATAAAATATTTATATGAATTAAAGTAATTTTGCATGTAAATATTAAAAAATGAAATAATTGACCTAAGTCATAAAATATTTTACTGTCATCATTTTCATTTAAAAATGGTATAATTGATTCATTATAAAATATTTTTAGTGTTGCATTTGAATGTATATTATCATTATTACAAAATTGTAAATAAATATATTTATCAAAATGTTCAGAAGCAAAATAATAAAATAGATCTGCAGATTTTTCATGATTATTAAATTTTGATATATTTGCATTTATTATATTGTAAATTGATAATTCATTATCAGCTAATTTTTTATCTTCCAATAAATATTTTTTACTTATTAAATTTAATTCATTAATTATATAATAATTATCAATTAATTTATTTTCATTCTTGATTATTATTCCTCCAATATCAGATCCTATCGGTAGTGTATGTATTATTGACATATTAAAATTTTTACATTTTGATTGTATAAAAAACCCTGTATTAGGATTTGTGGCTACAAAGTTTCCTATATTTCCAGCAGAATCTATTGCTACAGCAGTTTTTCCAGTATCATCTTGTCCTAGAGCAGTTTGATTTCCCGTATCAAGTATTAACATGTTTGAGTCATCACCATCCATCCCCCCTCTTAAAATATAAAGTTTTTTTTCATTTAAATATTTTAATTTATATTTTATATATTTTTTATGAAACATATATAATATTATAGATTATAATAAATTAATTATTTTTGTCAAATTATATTTCTTTAATAGATTATTACACATATTACACGGAACACCTTGTTCTAAGCCATATGATATATTATCATCAGATTTTTTTATTCTTATTATATATATTTTACATTCTTTCAATAAATTTTTATTTTTAATTTTTTGAATAGCATTTTTTTCAGCATGAATACTATATCTATTAGGTTGATAATCACCATAAATATTTTTGTATATTGTTCCATTTGAAATTTTATAATAATTATAACCTGTTGATATTATTTTATTTCTGTGTAATATTACACAACCATGTTTATGTATCATATTACTTTTAAGAGCAACATCTATTAATATTTTAGTTAAATCAATATCGTGCATTATAATATTTTAATATTATGTGGGTTTAATTATTATTTTAATCAATTTTTAATATATAAAAATTGATTAAAATAATAATTAGGATACAAATTCCACTTTTTTAATGACCAAACAATTAATAATAACAATTCAAAATGATTTCGAAATTAATTACAGTATCCTATTTACTATACTTATTATAATCTATCATTTATACAAAATGATATCAGATAACCTTATTATTGATAATTATAATCAAATAAAAATTATGATTGATAAAAATACAAATATTTTAAATAAAATAATGAATCATTATGATTATTATAATATTAAATATACTAAGGAAGATGATAATAATGAATATGAAGACGAAGAAGCAGAATATGATGAAGCAGAAAACGAAGATGCATACGAAGAAGATGGAGAAGTAGAAGACAATGAAGCAGACGAAGAAGAACAAGAAGACAATGAAGAAGATAATAAAATAAACTTATTTAAAATGAATTATATTTCTAAAATTATTAATAATAGTTCTGAAGATGATATAAAAAAAATAGTTCAAATGTGTTCTAAAAAAATATTTATTCCAAGAATTTATACTAAAAGTGATTTAAATGATATGACAATTTATAATACTGATGAATATAATTGGAATAGACTTCTTAAAAAAGATTTTACAGAAAATATTGATGATATTATTTATAATTATTTAGACGAATAAATTAAAAAAGCGTTGTTTTTTTAGCAAAAATATATTTATATATTAATATATGATTTATGACCAAGTAGAATTTATTTTAGAAAATTACAATAATAATTTGATTAATACATATTTAATTTTTAATTATAATAATTATACTTATAAATATCATATTGAAAAGTTATTAGGCAGTGGATCAGTAGGTAATGTATATTTATTAAAAAATAATACAAATTTTTTTGATAAGATTGTTTTAAAAATATCAAAAAATAAAGAATATAATAATGAATTAAAGACAGAAATATCAATCATGAATAAATATTTAAAAAAAAATATTAATTATTATCCAATATTTTTTGGCAAAATTTGTTTAAAAAAAAATGATAATAGATTAGGAATTATATATCCATATGTTGGTTTATATAGTTTAGATAAAATTAACTTTACTTTAAATTATAATAATATTATTAATATAATAAAACAAATTATTTTACAATTAAAATCATTTGGAAATATTATTCATTGTGATTTAAAATCATCTAATATTGTAGTAAATTTAGATGATAATTTTGTTAATGCAACAATAATTGATTTTGGATTAATTAATACAATTAATACTAAAGATACTGTATTATCTACTATTTATTTAACATCACCTGAAAGTTATATGACTAATGATAAATATCTATATTTAAATCAAAATATAGTAAATTTATCAAAACATGATAACTATGGATTATTTACTATTATAATTGATTTATTTTTAGATAATAAATATATTTTTTGGGATATAATAATAGAATATTTAAATATATACTTAAATATTGATAAAAAAATATTAATTGATCAAGATTTTTCATACATTTATGTTTATTGTTGGTATAGATTTTTTTATAAAGATATTACAAGTCTTTGTTCTTGTTCTTTTAATAATATTAATAATTTATGTTGTTTAAATAAAAAAATAATAGATAATATAGTTAATATACATAAAAATATATTTGATATTAATCTTAATGGTATAAATTTTTTATTATTTGATGATTTTTTTAATTTATTTATTATAGAAAAGATAGATTATAATAAAATTAATAATGATAATATATCATTATTAAAAGATTTTATTTTTAATTTAATAAATTTTAATTTTATTAATAGATTTAATCATGATCAGCTTTTAAATCATAATTTGCTTTTAATTTAAAAAAATTTATAAGTTATTTTTTAAACAATATATTGAAATCATTAATATAAAAAATGAATCGTTAATAATTGTAGCTTCAACAGTACAACAAAACTCTACTACATGCGTAAATGCACAATCCACTATTAAAACTTCTCCACCAAATATGGATTATTTAATAATTATTAACCAATATTGTGGTCTAGAACAGTTAAGTTAACTTAGAGTGATACATGCTGTGATGCAGTCATAGATGCATACAACTATCCTTATAATTATATCAAAGATACATTTAATAATTGTTTAAAAATATATGATCAAAGAATGAATTATTAAAAGCGTTGTTATAAAAGTACCTACAGATTCTATTGAATACGATCGACTATTAGATTGATATAGAAGTAATTTTAACACAACAACTCAAAAAAAAAATGATCCTAATTATATAATTGCAGTTAATAAAAAATATTATCAATTTCAAAACTAATCTAAAAATCTATCTCTAGATATTATTTATTATTCAACTTTGATGACTAAAAAATAACTAAAAATATTTAATTAATTATATATGAATAATAATTAATTAAGGCACTGGAAGACATGCACAATTACATGAACCGTCTGTCCAATTTTTTCCACCCGGACAATTTTCACCACATGACCACCATTTTGCTTTACCATCAGTTTTATCATAATATCCTTTATTACATACTCATTGTTTAGGAAGTGGAAGACATGCACAATTACATGAATCGTCTGTCCAATTTTTTCCACCCGGACAATTTTTACCACATTCCCACCATTTTGCTTTACCATCAGTTTTATCATAATATCCTTTATTACATACTCCTCGTTTACGAATTGATGCGTCTATAGTAGGTACAGCTGTAGTGGGTACAGCTATATTATATAAAGCAACACCTAATTCCTTTTTTATTAGTCCTTCTGATCGTTTACAAATTTTTTGCTCATTCCAAAACCCATCACAGCGTTTGTTAGCTATTTCTTCCCAATCTCTTTCACATTGAACAGTACCAAAACCTGCACATTCTGTACGCTTTATTTCATTTCTTAAATTCATTTCACGTATGCTCATTGTGTTTTCGGCATGTTCTACTGTTTTACATGTTAAATTACCATTAACTTCATACATACAATTTCCAAATTGCATTTATATAATATATACTAGATTTTTTATAAAATTTAAAATTTAAAATTTAAAATCTTTATCTACCAAGCTTGCCCACTCAAATCGTTTTAATAATTTTTTTCTTAAGATTTTTTCTGGTGGAATATTAAATTTATTAATAAAAGCAAAGATTATTCTAGGATCTATGTAATTATTTATAGAAGTATCTAACGCTAAATTTTTCATTTTGGATTTTGTATCTTTTTTTATTTTTAATAATTTTATTTTATTAGTTATTTTTTTTTTTTTTGCATTATCTTTAGTTTTATTTTTTTTTTGTTTTAATAATTTTATTTTTTGATCTAAATTATTTATTGTTTTATTACTACTATCATTAATATTTTTTTGATGATTACATAATGATGCTACTGATGTATTAGCTTGAATAAACATAGCTAATAAATAATTTAATCTTTCATTTTCATCAATTTCTAATATTTTTTCTTCTTTTAATTTATCAATTTCTTTTTGAAAAAGTATACTTGCATTATATGTTCTCCATACTTTAGCTGTTAAATTTTTCATAAATGAATTTAAATATTCATTAAGTGTAGAAGGTTTTATTAAATGAAAAATTTTGTCTTTTTTATTTTTATTATTGACAAAATTTTTTAAATTTTCAAATACTTTCATGTGTACAGGTATTTTTTTACAATATCTAACTGAATCTTTACCTAAAAAATCTAATTTTATTAAATTATCCTCTAAAAATATTATATGCTCTACTCTAAGTGATGTTACACCAACTGTGTCAGCTTCTTCTTTTGTATCTTTATCTCCACCAATTCTTAATGCTAAATTATCAATTAAATATAATGATGTGGCTAGTTGTTTTATTTTTTCATCATCATTATTCAGTTGATTTTCATAAGTATTTCTAATATTATTAATTTTTTTTTTTAAATTTCTTGCTAAATCAAATTTTGTTTCATCGCTTTTAGATTTAAAAAAAGAATCTAAACTTGTAAATATATATTTATTTTTATTAGTAATATTTTCTTTCCATGAAGCTAGCCAAATTACACTTTGATCGTGAATAACATTTCCCCATTTATGATCTTTTATATTTGGTATAGGAACAGTTGCATCTTTTGATATATTAATTATTACATCTTCCGGATAAATTCTTTTTTTTATGTGACCAGATTTAGGATGTAATCCTCTGCCTAAAAAAATTCCAGGTGGTTCTATTTTATAATTTCCGACAGTTTGTGTTTTATTATCAATAATACAATATTTATATGGTTCTTTTATTTTATTATTTATTTTTTTTATCATATCTTTTTCTTCTTTCGATAAATGATTTTTTTTTTCTTTTTCTTTTATTAAAAAATTTTTAATAAGTGTAAAATCTAATTGCTCCAATGAATTAATATTATATTCACTAGGTAATGTGGGTTTAAAATCTTTCCAAAAATTTTTTTTAAATGTATTAGTATAATAAATTGTATCAATATATTTCGCAAACATTGTAGCATATTCTTCTGCTAAACTAGGTAAAATTATTTGATTAGAATTAAAAATAATAGGTATTTTATGAGGTTCATATTCTGGAGGGAAAAATGGTCCATTATGTTCAAGTATAGACCATTGTTTTTGAGTTGCACTACCGCCATATAAATTAAATTTCCAATGAATAGGATTACAACATTTATTATAATGTTTGCAATTTAATATTGAACATAAATTATTTTTCATATATAGTAAATTTAGATATTTACTATTAATTATTTTTTATTAAGTATATATATATGAATTTTTTAAAATTTAATGAAATAATTAATAAATCAAAAGAAAATAATTTATTCTCCAAAATTTATTTAGAAAATTTATTTAATTATTTTTATAATAATATATTACATATTAGGTGTGAACAACCATTATTAGCTATTAAATCTTTTATTCCATTACCATCAAAATTACTATTAAATGAAAATTATATTAATACTAATTTAATTGTATTTGAAAATAACGAATATAAATTTTTAGGTACTAATGGTAATAGAAATATATTTTCTAATATTATATTACCTTTTATTGATAGTAATATTGATTATCCTATACCATTCACATTCTATATTTATTCAAATGATTCAAATAATAATAATTATTCATCAAGTTTACCATTAACTTATAAAAGTTTAAAATCTAAAAATATTAATAATCAATATATAGATATAATATCAAGCAATATTTATTATTATGAATTAACTATTAAGTATGATCAAAATATTAATAATTTTGATATGGATGAATATATTTCAATAGGATTTGGTAATAAAAATTTACCCATAAATGCTAGATTAGGTTCTACCAACGATTCATTCGGGTTTAATTCAGATGGTTCTATAGTTATTAATTATTATGTTGATTTAATTACAGATGAATTAAATAAAAAAAAATCAAAAATTGATAAAATATTTTTAAAAAAAGTAAAAAAAAGAATTATTTCAAAAATATCAACTAATTGGATACCTGGTGATACAATTGGAGCAGGAATTATTTATGTAGATATAAATAAAATTAAACCTTTTTTTACATTAAATGGTAAACTTATATACATGTCTAATATAATTATTGAATTAATGGATTTATTTTGTCCTATAATTGGATATAATCATTCCCATTCAATCGATTTAAATTTTTCAACAAAAAAATTTGAATTTGATATTAAAAACTTAATATCACAATATTCTGATAATATTATATCAACTAATAATTCATTTATTAATAATTATAATATTGAACCATATTTAAATATTCAAAGTAATAAAATCGTTAGTAATAAATTTTATAATAGCATATTAAATTATATTAACATGCAAAATAATTTTATTAATAGTAATGGAGAAATTATAAATAATCAAAATATTGATGAATCTAATACTTTATTAGATATAAATGAAATAATAACACCTATAACTATAATTCCATTAAATGATAATAATTTAGATATATTTCTTGATGACAATATTAATAATTTAACAAGTAATATAATTGATTCCATCAAATCTATAGTAGATAATTTGAATAATTAAATAATATATTTAAAGAATTATATATTTTTAATATAAATGAATCATAAAATAATTGATGAATTTAATGAAATCGTAATTGCCTTATTAACACAACTATGTCAATTTATTGGTGTTGCATATTTAAAACAATTTAAAAAAATTATCAAATATAATTCTATTATGCCAATAGAACAATTTTTAGTTAATGCATTACCATATAGAGACAAAATATTAGAAAGAGATGAATCATATTTTAATAATAATAATGATTATCGCAACATTTTAAAAGATGATACAAACACACTTAATGAAATTTTAAAATTAAAAGATATATTTAACAATTTAGATAATGAATCCAAAAATAATATATGGGATTTCTTTCAAGCAATGTTGATTTTATCGGAAGAATTTTTAAAAAATAAAGTAGAAAGATATTTATAAATGTTGAAATAAATTTATCTTAAAAAGATAAATCGTATTATTAGTAATGGAAAATACTAATAATACTATTAAAATTAATGATGAATTAAAAATATTAAAATATGGATTAATTATAAATTTAAATAAATACAATTCTTTTTGTGAAATTATCCACAAAACATTTATTTGTGATAATTTAGAAGATTGTAAAAATCAATTAATAAATTTTTTAATTGATGAATTCAAAGATTTAAATATTGATTTTCCACTCGAATTAAATGAATTTGAATATATTATACTTAATCAAAATTATATTAATACAAATATATTTAATTATATGATTTTTTATGATGATAAATGGATAACCCCTTGGGAACTTGATGATATTTATACTGAATTATTAGAAAAAATTCATGATTTAGATATTAAAAATTATATTCCTATAGAAGAAGATAATATAGAATCACAAGATGAAGACGATGCATAAGTTTCATAAATATTAATCTAATTTATAATGTATTTAAATTAACACCAGATTTATTTTCTGAATATACTTTATCTCCATTAATATAAAAATTGTGATCATATCCATTTGATTTATATTTTATTTTTTTTAATTGCGATGTAAAATTATCAATAAATTTTTTTATGTCATTATTTGTAGGTGTTAAATTTGTATACATATCCGTAAACGTTTTCTTTATTAATTCAGAATCAGTATATCTACCTTCATTATAATTTCTGGTATCACATCTATTTTCTACTATATTTTTTGGAACAAATACACCTATTAAATTAACATAAACATTATATTTATTATTATAAACTTTATTTATTAATGATACACAAAAATCTGAATCTAAACATGGTGAATCATAAATTATATTAAATAATTCAAATTGATTAAAATTTTTTTGAACTTTATTTCTTACTAAACTTATAGTACGCATTACTGAATCTTTATATGTTGGAATAAATTTTCCTTTATATAAATAAAAATTTAAATTTAACCCATTAATAAATTTTGGTCGAATTGTAAATAATTTTTTTTCATCTTCTGATAATGTATTATAATAATACTCACCAGTTATGATTTTAGAAAAATCGTCAGAAAAAATTCTTGCTGCATCGGGATCTACAATTATTGTATTTGTTAAATCTATATTTATTTCTTTATTTGTTAACATTTTATTTAAAATAGAGCTTTTACCTGAACATGGTATACCATATAATATTACCATATTTCTGTTAGTATTAGTAATTGGAATTTTATCTTTTGTTAAATAAGCTATATATTTATTATATTTAAAATTATTATCTATTGGATTTGGACACGTTCCTTCTAAATATAAATGAATATGATTAGGATCATTTAATGTAACAACTTTCATTTCAAATTCGTTAATTATTTAATTCGATTAATTTTGTACTCTTTTGTTGTATTGAAAGTAATTCCCCATTATTATAATCAGGTAATAAATCTGGTGTGGGTAAATCTTTTAAATCTATATCAGTATGAAAAATATTTTTTTTATCTTCATAACATAAATTAAAATATTTTTCATTCAAACGATAATTAATATATGCTTTTAAATTATTATATATATTTTTTTCATCTGAATTATAAAATGGATATTTAGTTATAAATGGTAATGTTTTTTTTATAATACTTAGACAAGCTTGAAAAACATGTGAATCGTTAGAAACTGTAATTGCATCTTTAGTTATAAAAAAAGAATTAATTAAATCATCAATATTGGATAATAATTTATCCATAGTAAATTCATAACTATTAATATCTAATTTATTAATATCTACATTTTTTTTTTGTAATTCTTCTATTTGTAATTTTCGAAATTTATCTAATTCTAAAGCTATTGGTTCTTGTATAAATAAAGTATCAATTAATATATGCAATAAATTTATAGGCTGTTGTTCAATTGGTGTTGATGTTGATGTTGGTTGTGGTGTTGGTGGTTGTGTTGTTGGTTGTGGTGTTGTTGGTGGTGGTGTTGATGTTGGATGTGGTGTTGTTGGTGGTGATGTTGATGTTGGATGTGGTGTTGGTGGTTGTGTTGTTGGTTGTAGTATTGGATTTGATATAGGATCTTGGTGTTTTTGATATAAAAATACGTAGCCATGTGTTAAATGATTATATAATTTTTGGGTTTCAGTATCATATTTAAGTAGATTATTATCATCATATATTTCAAAAGGAACAGATTTATTATAATTTAAAAATACATAATGTCCACTATTTTTTGTACCAGTGTGTATAATACACCCTATTAATGAAAAAGTATAATTATTAATTTTTAATATTTCTTCAGGAATTATATTTTCTCTAGTAGATGAACCATTAAAATATTCAATTCTATTTAAAACAATAATAATAAATTTTAAATTTGAATCAATTATTATTTTTCTACTTGTATGAGCTAATTTTGTATGGCATTTGTCTAGATTAACCTCATCAATTGTATTTTCATAATTTATTATTAAATTTTGAATACTAATACAATTTGGATATGTTAGTAATTTTAAAAAAGGTTCGTTGGTAAAAATATCAGTATTTTCTGATTGATCTTTACATTTGATTATTTCTTTTTTATAAAAAGAAAATCTAAAATTATTAAATAATTTAAAATTATTAATTATTTTTCTTAAAAAATCATAAAATAAATGTGTTACATCATCTTGTCTACCAATTATTAACTGTGTTAGTTTAAAAATTATTTGAAATATTGATTTTTGATTTATTAATTCCATTTTATTTAAATCAATACAAGGTATTTCATTTATGCTATCTGATTTAGAATTATTTAAATATTTAAATAACTTTATCAAGCCAAAAAATGCATATTTAATATCTAAATCTTCTGCTGATTTATAATTAGATAAATTGATATGTGTTTCATCAAAATTTAATATATAATTTCTTAAACTATCTATTCTCCATATTAATTGTATAAATGAATTAAAATAACATGTATTTCCACAATTTCTTAATTTAAAATTTCTTATTTCTGATGGTAATACTGGTTCTGTTATTGTTGAATTTAAATGGAATTTTAATATAATTTTTGATATATGTTTATTTGTTGATATTTTATTTTTATCAAAATAAAAATTTATTTTTTCATGAAAATCTTTATTCTGTATTTCATTAAATAATTCTTTAAAATTTATTGATATAACATAGAATAAAGAAAATATATATTCTTTAAGATTATCAGTTTGATAATGATTATTGCTGCCTCCTGTTATATCTGGAAATAATATATTTGGAATATTTGAATTAATATGTAATTCAGATCTATCTTCTAAAAATTTTTCTAAATTATTTTTTAAATCCATCAACATTCTATAATCAATAGTATCATTAACAACAGTATCATCATCTTTATCATCATCTTTATCATCATCATTTTTATCATCATCTTTTTCCTCATCTTTATCCTCATCTTCTTCATCCTCAAATATCATATCTAATTCATTATTAGATATATTATCATATAATACATTATTGACAGTTGATATTTTCTGATTTATAATAAATATAAATTCTTTAGCAATATCTGCAGGATTTTTAATTATTTTTTTTATGAAGATTAAGAATTGCATTTTTATTATTCCTTTTTCAAAAACTTCAAATTTATTAATAATATCTTGATTAGTAATGGTATTCTTAAAATATGATAAAATAGTATCATATTGAATTAATTTATTAAGAGTTTCTGTTATTTTTTTAATATTTTTTTTATTGTATGAAAAATAATATTTTTTGTCATTAAAATAGTCTTTCATATTTTCAAAATAATCTTTTATTTTCTCAGATTTTATATTAAATACATTATTAGTAAAAAAGGTGAGTAATTCAAATAAATTATTAATCATTAATGGAGGAATATCTTTTTTTATTATTTTTTTATTTATAGGATCATATGCATATTCATATATATTAATAGGTGAATTAAATTTTAAAGCCATATATATTAATTATAAAAAAATTATTAATAATAAAAAATATATTAATAATATTAATGTTAGAAGTATTTAACAATTTTTGGGTAATTATAATATCTACAATATTAATTTTTATTATTATTAAAAAAATTTATAATTTTTTTGAATATCAAAAAGACGAAATAGATATTAATGAATATTTAATAAAAAAAGAAATTTCAGAGATTAACTCTGAAAAATTAAAAAAAAAATTATCAATAGATAATATAAAAATGAATGTGTCTGATATTACTTCATATTATTTAGGTGTATAATAATCATTTGATTCTGCTCTAACAACTGATATTAATGTATATTCAAAAGTAGTTTTATGTAATGCTTTTATAAAATAATCTGCTTGATCTTCATATTTAAAATCTAGATATACTATTGTATGTTCTTCATAATTTAAAACTTTAATTTTTATAATATTACCCCAATCATATGTTAATTCCATTATTTCTTTCTCTGTTATATCATTAGGTAATTGTGATATTTTAACTCTGTTAATTTTATTTTTAAAATTATTTTTTTTATTATCAGTACATAATGATTTTGAATTATCTTTATGTTTGTTATTACTATTAATATTATCATTTATATTATTTTCAATATCAATATTTATTTCATTATTATTTGAAAATATATTATTATTATTATTTATTTCTTTACCACATTTAATTGTAAAATGAGGACCACCGCATTTTCTACATTTTATTTGATTAGTATTTTCCATTATTTATAATTAAAATATAAAAAAGTTTTAAGTATAATTATATTTATATCTATTTAAAGTATAAGTTATTATAGATGACAATTATTAATATATATTTAATAAATAAATTATCAAATAATAATTTTAAAATAAACATAGTAGATTCTTTAATAAAAATAAAAATATATATAAAATCAAAATCAATATTTATTATTAATTCTGAAATAAATAAAATAAATAATGTATTAAATACAATAACTATTATTAAAAAAATTAATATTTATTTTGACAAAGCATTTAAAAATACTATTATTAATTCAATAATAACTAAAATTAATAATATATTTTATAATTATACTTCAAAATATTTATTAAATTCTATAAAATTCATTAATATTAAATCAGAAAATATTAATTTAATGAATGAACTTGAAATTTATAAAGATATAGTTATGGATCCTAATAAAAATCCTGATACATATTTGAAATATATAAAATCTAGAATTCCACAAAATTATAAATTAAAAATTTATAATCTGAATAAAACTAATAAATTTCCGATTAGTAGAGCTGTTGGTGCTGGATCACAATATAATTCATATTTTATACATATATATCCAAAAAAAGAAAACATAAAAAATAAATCCATATATTTAGTTGGAAAAGCTGTTACATTTGATTCAGGTGGATTAAATTTGAAATATGGTGATATGTCTGATATGAAGATTGATATGATAGGCTCAGCAATTATTGTAAGTGTATTAAATTTATTAGCTATTAATAAATTTGATAAAAATACAAATATTCATCTATTATTTTCGATAGTTGAAAATATGATTGATAATACTGCTACTAGACCTGGAATGGTATTTAAAACAATGAGTAATAAAACAATTGAAATAGTTAATACTGATGCTGAAGGAAGATTATGTATGGTTGATTGTATTGATTATGCTAATTTATATTTGATCAAAAATAAAAATTCAATTATTATTGATATATCTACTTTGACTGGTAATGCAACAAATATAACAACAAATATGTCAAGTATTACAACTTCGAATAAAAAAGGAATTCAATATATAAATAAATTAATAAATATTGGTGATAATATTGGTGAATATGTAGATTATTTAATAATGAGAGAAGAATATTATTCATTATTAAAAAGTACTGTAGCTGATATTAAAAATATAAATTATAATATAAAAGCTGATTGTATCATGGCAGGTGTTTTTTTATCTACATTTATTGTTAATGAAATACCATGGATTCATATAGATTTAGGAGGGATAGTATATAGTGATAATAAAGTTGTTAGTTATGGAATACATTTATTATATGAATTTATAAAACAAATATAAAAAATTGATAAAAAATATATATGATAATTAAAATTTCTTGTAATGTTAAATATAAAAATTAGTATTGATGATTTTCCTATAATTGCTAATATGAAAAAAATTGAACAAAAAAATAAAATTATTGAAATATTAAAAACTGGTTATAAAATCCATTTCCCAGATGAAAAGAAAATTTATAATAATAATGAATACAATGATATTATTCATAAAATAGAAATAATAAAAAATGAAATTACAAATACTGATATGAGCAATAAAATTACATCTCTTGAACAGAGTTTAAATAAATTAATAGGATTATCTTCAAATTCTTATAAAAAAGGAAATTTTGGTGAATGTTTATTAGATGATATTATATCAAATAGATATGGTGACATTGAATATGAAAAAAAAGGCCATATTCCACATTCAGGTGATGCATGGCTCCTTTTACCAGATAATAAAATTATAATGCTAGAAAGCAAAAATTATATAAATACAGTTAATAAAGATGAAATTATTAAATTACAAAATGATATGATAAATCATCATATAAAATGGGGTATAATGATAAGTTTTAATTCTTTAATACAAGGTATGAAAGAATTAGACTTACACACATTTATGCATAATAATGAAACATATTCAATTATTATGATAAGTAATTTAGGATTAGATATTCATAAATTAGATTTAGGTTTACAAATTATAAGAAAATTAATATTAAAATTTGATAATATTAAAGAATTTCCTTGGATAGTACAAGATATTAATGAAAATCTACATGAATTAAATAATATAATAAAAAAAAATTATTTTTTACGTGATAACTATTATACCATGGAAAAAGATATACAAAAAATATTATCTAATTATTATATAGTTTTAAGAGAATATCAATATGAACTTGAAAAAAAAGTAAATGAAATAAATTATAAAATTAGTAACACTATGAAAAATTCTATTGAACTAAAAAATTATAATGATGATGATATCGAAAAAAAATCTAATATTCTAATTAATAATTTAATAAATGAATATCGTGAGAAAAAAATTTATTCATTATTAGAAAGAATAATAGATTTTATAAAGAAAAAAAAATGGAATATTATTATTGACAATAATAATGATATACTTTTAATAAATTATGAAAAAATAGAAATAGGAAAAATAAAATTTCAAATTAAAAAAATTATTATTAATATTTTTAAATTTGATATTTTGATAAATCTAAATTTAGGAAAAGATAATGAAAACAAATATTTAATAAATATTTTGAATATGATTACATGAAATTTTAGAGAGAAGCTCTAAAATTAGATCTTGCAAAAAACCTAATAATTTTTTGCAACATGAAATATGACTTATACATTAAATATTTATATGAATCTCTACTCATTTATTTAAGTTCGCAATAACATTTAGGTTTTATCAAATGATATTTTACTTTATAATTTAATAAAAATTTCTATAATAATATATTATGGCTTTATTATTTTATATATTAATATTTATTGTACTAATTATTTATATTAATAAATATTCGATTAATAAAAATCTAATAAATACAAATAATACTACTAATGAAAATCTAATAAATACAAATAAAAGCACCAATAATAATTATTTAGATTTGAATTCTAGAAATTTAATAAATGATTTTATGATATTAGCAAATACAAATTCACATGTAAATAGTTATGATAATTTGTATTCTGATAATTACTCGAAAATTAATAATGATGATATAAATGATAATAAAAATAATGATGAATCATTAGTAAAAAATATAGATAAATTAAATAAAAGTATTATTTATGAAAATAAAAAATATTATCTTATAGGTAGTGCTATTAATAAATATTATAATCAATATTATTTACTGTATGAATATGTATTAAACGAATCATCTTATAAAAATATTAATACTATTTATAATGATTTATATTCTATTAATTATGATAAAGAAATAGATATATTAGAATCAAAAGATAATAATAAATATATAAACAATAAAAATTATGAATATTTATTAGTTCATTTGCATAATAATAACAAATTAGATAAATCTAATGATTTATTGAAATATATTGTGGAATATAAAATAAGTCCTAGATCAAAAATAAATATAAATGAATATGTTGTATTATCACAAGGTATTTTTCAAATAGGTCCATTAATAATTTCAAAAATATTATAAAAAAAAATATTATAATATTTTTTTATATTATATATATATAGATGATGTATAAAATGCATATGTTTTTAATGGCTTTAGTCATTGTAGGAGCTATAAATTGGGGTTTAGAAGCATTTGACTATAATTTAGTTAAATTATTATCTAATTTTCTTAATAATGTAATGCATTCTAATTATCCCATTGATAAGTTTATTTATGTTATAGTTGCTATTGCAGGTGTTACATTAGCAACAAAAAGAGATACTTGGTTACCATTCCTAGGTTGGACTGTGTTACCATCACCTGTTTTAGATTTAAAAATTCCAGAAAAATATGATATAAAAGTTAAAATTCAAGTTGAACCAAAATCAAAAGTAGTATATTGGGCTTCATCAAATAAAGGTAAACCGAATCTTGATGTCGATGCTGCATATGGTGATTATAAAAATAGTGGAGTAGTTTTATCTGATGATAAAGGTAATGTTGAATTTCCAATATTAACAGGTGATAGTTATGTACTTCCTTCAGGATATGTTTTATCAAGACATATCCATTATAGAATTGTAAAATCTAATGGTACATTAGGTCATGTTAATACTGTTCCATATTAAGATTATTTGTTTGCTAATTTACATATATTGATTAAAGTTGTCGTTAATTCAGTTCTGGGGTTTAGTGATGTAAACTCAAGTATATTTTTACATATTTTTTTATTCACAACTTCTTGATCGTCAATTGGTAATGCAGCTGCTAGTGGTAATTGTTTTACATCATGTGACATAGCTAGTGTAGCTGATGCATGTGATGTAGCTAGTGAAGCTGATGCATATGATGTAGCTGGTGGTAATTGTTTAGCTAATGGATGTGTTGTAGCTAGTGCTGCTGGTTGTAATTGTTTAGCTGCTGCATGTGATGTAGCTGGTGCTGCTGGTGGCTGTGATACGGACTTTGCAATATTCCCTGTTCTTTTATCTTGTGCGTCTATATTTATACCAACAACACCTAAAGCTTGGTCAAGTGCAGGATGTTTATTTGCTAAATTAGCAAGTCCTTGTTTAAAGACTGGATTTTGTTTTGCAAAATTAGTAGCCCTTTGAAGGTCTTGTTTAAGTTTTGGATTATTCTGTGCAAATTTAGCAGCAGCTGTTAAAATGTCATTTTTAAGTTTTAGATTGCTAGCAGAAAATTTAGTAGCTGCTAAAAGGCCTTTTTTAAGTTCTGGATTTTTCCCTGCAATTTTAGCAGTAGCTGTTAAAAGGTCATTTTTAAGTTTTGGATTGCTAGCAGAAAATTTAGTAGCTGCTAAAAGGCCTTTTTTAAGTTCTGGATTTTTCCCTGCAATTTTAGCAGCTGATAAAAGTCCTTCTGGATTGTTACTTGCAACAGTAGCAGCAAGTTGAGCTGCGCGAACAAAAGAACCTCCTTTCATATTCAATAATTTTAAATATTTTATTTTATATTTTATATACTTATTATAATAATTATTATTATTATTATTATTTGTCATATATTAATATATAATAAATATGTTTATAATTAACTGTTATATATGTTGTTTATTATTAACTTATATAAAAATTATTAATATTTTTATATAAATTTTAAATTTATTTTAATTGATTTGAATTAAATTTTTTTGCATAATG
>Ga0214923_10001849_pt1 | contig 29266 bp, 23 predicted proteins | sample LL1510_MetaG_FD_177993 | JGI IMG/M metagenome (GOLD analysis project Ga0214923, IMG submission 177993) | Freshwater microbial communities from Lake Lanier, Atlanta, Georgia, United States - LL-1510 | ecosystem: Environmental > Aquatic > Freshwater > Lake | place: USA: Georgia | collected...
GGGGGGGGACATGCGTGACACGACCAAAAATTTGTCTTACACACGCCTCGACACACATTTTGTCTTAGCAGACAAATAATTTGTCATGTTAGGTTAGTTTTGATGATTTTTTCATTTCTATAGTAACAAAAAAATTTATTAAAATTTATTTTTACATATTTTATTATAATTAATATTTTTATTTATTCGTCTTCAAAAAAAGCAGCTTCATCATTCAATAAATTTATTCTATTATGTAAGTTTTCTAAATCTTTTAAAAAATCTAAATCACCTCTGTCAGATGTTATCATAATATCTTTAACATTGTCTAAAGGTCTTAAAGCTTTAAGCATACTTAAAGTAAGAAATTCAAGCTGATGCATCTGTCTCAATTTTGCCGCCCTCTTCTTCTTCTCCTTTACTGTTATTGGTTTGTTGATTGTCTGACTCTTTTTGTTCAAAGTCGATATATGTGATTGGCTTGGCGGCAGCAGAGTTATTGGTTGTTGCTCCGTATTTTGGTGTGTAGTTAGGGGAAACACTCTTAGCTTCACTGGTTGGCGCGAGCTCAAGGAATTCTTCGAGGACAATTTTCGCGTTGAAGTCTTTTTTGTTCCCGAGATGGTATCTGCTGATGAAGCTGGCTGCAAGTTTGTCTCCGTTGAGATCTGGTTCTGTTCGTTTGGCATGATAATAAAATAGACAACAAAATTCTCCGCAAACGTTTGTATTGTACGGTTGTAACTGTTTAGGTGAATGTTCAAAAAAATGGAATCCTTTAGGTAATTTATAGTCTTCCATTCCATACGAGTCGAAGACGTAGTTATCTATAGCGAGCAACCAATGATGATCAGCTCCATCATTAAATTCGTTTTTTTCATTTCCAGTGAAAACAAAAACGTCGGCTTCTTGTGTATCACCAAGATCTGATAAATCTACTACATGAGCTGGTAATTTATTATGTTTACACCAATCTTTAATTTGTTCCTGTGTCAAAGCGACCGAATCAAGTTTTAAAGTACTATTATTTAGCATTTTTTAAAATCTTATTGAACTTGATTAAAAGTTTGTTGTATAGCTGGTGGTTTTCCAGATGATAAAGCAGTTGCAGGCCAAGAAATAGCACTTGCTTGTTGAGCTGCGTTTAATGATATTTGACTATCTAGTAATTTATAACACCTAACTGTGTAATTTGTTCCTAATGCGTTCCCATTCGAGTCTGTTAAAACAAATGAAAGTCTAACTACGGCACTGCCGGGATCCATGGTTTTATAGTCAAGTCTCTGACTCATTGAGGGATCCAAGTTTATTATTAGTGAAAATTCATCAAATATTCCTACCGGGTTTGACCTGTCAATTCGATCTTGGTATCCTTCACGTTCAGTGTAAATAATATTATCGTTCATCAAATAATGATTCGCGTCTAACAGTGATTGAGTTGATCCTAAAATTGTAGTTGGAAGAACGTTAGTGTTGTACACAAGAGAATCTCTTCCGCTAACAACTACTTGTACTTTTGAAATAACGATACCAAGACAAGTAGAGTTTGCAAAATTCGTAAGGGTAGTAGTAGTATTGTTTGCAAAAAATATCGGAAGAGTTACATTAGCTGCTGAGTTATTAAAAACAACAAGCTTTATTGCTCTTGGCATTTGAGAACTAACACAAACTTGTTCATTGAATGTAGTAGTTGTGGGTGGTCTAAAATCATAGTATTCTTGGTCCGTCATGTGTAAAATTAAAGGTTGAGCAAAAAGTTGATTGTTGTACAGCAGTTGAGCGTCAGGTGTCATCGTGTAATTTAAATATTTTAATACTAAATTTCCATCTGCAACAAGTTGACAATTAGCGGATATTCCCAAGTTACCACTAGCTGAACCTGGAGAAAATAATGGTTTAATTCCGGTGTCAACTGTGAACGTATATCTAAACAAAGTTCCGGGTGGCATCATGGCTTCATTATCGAACATTGAATTTAAAAATCGTAAAGGAATACAAACTGGAATTGTTATAGAAACTGATGCTGTGGTTGCTACCCTGAGGTTACATATTGCAGAAGTATAAATTTCAGTTAAATAGTTTGCGTAAGCGTCTAAAACCTCTGCATTTTTTGTTAATTGAGAAAAAGATATTTGTGCTTTTGCAGGTATACCACATTGAACCAATCTACTAAGTTGGTCAGAGTAACCATAATACCTTGAAGATTGTAAAGCAGTTTGGTTAACAGGACTTCCAAATTTTTGAGTACCCATAGGAAATCTTCCAAATTGTAAAGCGTTTGCACCCATTCTAAAATCAAGATTATTAATCCATTGCAAGAATGCATACGATGGATGGTGGGCACATTTAAAATTTTCTTGCAAACTAGGTGCAGTACCTGACGTAACAAAAGTAGGTAAATTTCCAGTTTGCACACTAAACGTCACAATCATATTACACTGAAGAACGTAGTCTTGCAGACGACTCATAGCGGATGTTGCAAAATTAAATGTCAGGTTATTGGAGTTTACAGTTTGAGGAAAAATTTCTTGAATGTTTACATTCCAATAATTTTTTATATATGTTTGACCTTGTGCTGCAACACTTGTTGTATTTACTACTTGGACTAAAGGATCTTGGATACTATTTAAGGTAGGTACAATTGTTGCTTGTGATGAAGCAGCATTGCCTGTAATAGCATTGCTTACTAAATTTAATACATTCTGTGCGCTCATTTTCAAATTTTTTTAAAACTTTTTCTTTTCACGCGCGGCTCTTGTTAATTTATACTCCATTTAAAGCATCGCGGACGTTATTTGATGTATCAATAATAAATTTTGTAACGTACTCTAACGCGAATATTAATGTTTGAGTGTCGTTTGAAATATTGTAAGGTCCATTTACCCAATTTGTTACTGAAGTCCCATCTGAACCAATTTTTAAAAGCATTTGGTAATCTATTAAAACTTTAATAGTAGACAATTTTCCGTTGTGATTGGTAGTTTGATCTTTTGATACTTGTTTCTGTGCGTTAAGTAAAAACGTAAGCACGGTAGGATTTCTAAAGTTTATACCAAATTGTTCTTTTGAGTAATAATTTGGACCACCATAAAATTCATAAAAGTCTTTACTGAGTAATTTAAAAAAACCATTACTACTAAAAGGAATCCAGTCACAATCATAATTTTTTAGTTTTATGTTACAATCTGAAGTTGATATTTCTAAATTTTTTATGTTAAGTCCATTAGCGATTGCTCTTTGATGTTTCACATTTGTATAGTAAATTTGATTATTTCCATCTAAGTAAGTATGTGCATTTATATTATCGTAAGCACCAGTTTGTTGAACGTAAAAATGTAATGCGTCAGGTTTTAGAGTGTTAAAGTTTAGCATAAATTCATAATTAGTATTTTGAAATATAAAATAATTTAAAGATGATTTAGCTTGTGTGTAGTCTTGAAGAACTTTTTTCTCCTGAATTTCAAATCTTTTAGAATTTAAATAAATTGGTATACCTCTACTTAAGTTATTTTTAACGTTTTTATTTAGTACGTATTGTGTCATGAAAAGTGAGGGATTATATAGAAGAAATTCCATATAACAAGCTTTTTGAATTGAAGGTGGAGCAGAATTTATTATTCGATGTGTTTCAAGAGATACTACAAATTCTAGTGTTATTTTTAAGCCCGTCGGTAAGCAAGTATCTTGATCAAAAACTGGATCTAGAAAATATAGTGGAATGACTTGGACTCTTGGAAGAGATATATTTCCTTCTGATTGTGGCTGATAAAATAAATCAGCGTATCTAAAAAAATTATTGTAGGTATTTAGGTCAGGGTTTTCATTATCAGCGTACATACTAATACCGTTATCACTTATAGGTAATGATACTGTTTCAAGTTGTTGTAAAAAGCTGTTACCAGTTGACAAACCCAAGTATGTGCTCAACATATATTCATCAAAATTCTTCTTACGATTTTGGTAGTTCATTCTACGCGCACTAGGATAAACGTTAAAACTTTCTTGACTTATTTTGTATCTATTATTTCCTATGTAAGCATTAAAACCAACAATATTTTGAGTGAATGCGTATTCTGGTTGTGCGAATCTTGATACGTCTAATGATAAATAGTTTGGGTAATATTTCGGTGCTGGATTAACATTTGAATCTTCATAAATAATGTTGTTAATATACTGAATATACATTTGGTTCATAGGTGTCTCGTGTTCGATTTCATAGTCTAATTTAAAAACAAAACATCGTTGACCTTGGTACGATATTTCTGTATAAGAGTTAAAATTTAATTTTGTAAATTTTGTCGCTTTAACTGTATTGTACTGTAAAATAGTGTCAATATTGTAAGGTTCCATGTTTAAAATTTAATGGTATTTTCAACAGCTTCTCCAATTAAAAAATTTGGTGCTTGTACATAAGAAAAATTTAAATTTTTATCTAAAATATACTGGTTACCATATTCCAGAAGACAATTTATAGTGGTATCTGGAGGTAAAACACTTGAGCATGTTGTAGGATTATTAGATATATTTGTTTTGTGGTAAAATAAATGATTAAAAGTTAATTGAATGTCTAAATTTACATCCTCGTTAACTATTGGTCGAATATTCTTTTTATTTAGTAACTCTGGTGACAAATTAAAAGTGTGAGGTACAAAGTTGTCAATTTGAGTATTTAGTTTTTGACTCACTAGTATGCTTTTCCCCATTTCACAATTTTTGAAATTCTGCAAATTCATGTAAGCATCCCATGCTGATCGATTTTGTTCGAACACATTTAAAGTTGTTGCAGGTAAATTATTAGCGACAGCATTATTCTCTATACTGTAAAGTTCATTCCCATTTGCTGATATTTTAATGTCAGTAATTCTATATCCTACAAGAAAACCAGTTCCATCGTTTTGCAAAAAATTTAATTGTCCATTATTAGTAGAAAATTTTTGGTTAGAGTAAATTGATCGTTCTTCAGGTAAAGTAAAGTAGATTATTAACCTAGAAGGCATTGCCTTCATTAACAAACTTAACTGAATAATTGGTGTTTGTTGATTAGCGTATACTTTTTGGTAAAGTTCATATACCCACGTGTTGAAAGTATATCTTGTAAATTTTTTCAAGTCGTTAGTAAACTTTTCAATAGGTGAATATTGATTATATAATATATATTGACTAGAACTGTTTACTACGGTTAACGGAGCGCTTGTATCGTTACCATTTATTCTCAAATTAGAAGATTGTTCTCCTAAAGGTGTTGACATAATGTTTGCGAACCTGTTTGATGTTGTTGACGCTCTAAATGTGTCAACGTAGTTAAATCTAAAACGGAACGTAAACTGTATACCTGGTGGAAAAAGCATGTCATCTGCCTCTAACCATGGAAAAAATTCCTTTAAGTACAGTGTACAATTATATTTAAATAAATCATTTCCATTTGAGCTCCGTACCTTTTGCCTAGCAAAAGATTGATACCATTTTTTGTCATAAACTTTGGCATAATTTTCATCTTCAAAATTCGCAATAATATTACTTTTTTGACATGGTAACCCCGCATTTAAAGCCATTATGTGTTCTAATTGCGTCCTTGGGCGTACACACATAATTGCTTTTGTTGCTTTTCTGTCGTAATTTATTGAATAGTCTGTAGTTTGATTAACATCTTTTTCTCCAATATAACCAGTGTAACTTTCTAATGAATTCAGGAAAGCAAATGCAGACTGCAGTTTGGTGGAAGCATTAGGTTGATCGAATGTACTAATTGTTGCATTAATAGCTCTTGCTTGTTGATTTAAATTTAAACAAAAATTCACTAAAAATTCACTTGGTTTTGTCCACCCTTTAGTTGTAAAATTAAAGTGAAGTTCTTGATTTGGTCGCTGTGTTTCCACGTTTATTGTTGGAAATTCTTGTTGAACATCTTTTCGTGTAAAATTTTTAATAATATTTAAAGAGCTTGACTGGTTTAGAATACTAGAAGAGTCAGATGTAAATGTGACCATCTCTTCATCTTGATAACTTGGTAAAACACCAATAGCGTTCTTTGAATTGTTTATCAAAGGATTTTGAGCAGCAAAGTTTGAAAAAAAGTCTTTCGTGTTTATCATTTTTGTTGTGTAAGTAAATATCTTGGTGCTCTAACAAAGTTTAAATTTTTATTTTTATCAAATGTGTATTGTGTTGCATATTGAAAGATGATATTTATAGTAGAATCTGGAGGTAGTACATCTTGACAATTAATTGGATTGGCTAAAGGTCTTGTAAAATTTCTAAAGTATTGAAATTCATGACTAAACGTGAGTTCTATACCAAAATTAATTTTTTCCGCTATCAATGGTCTGATACTTGGTTTGTTAGGCAACTGCGGAGCCAGATTAAAAGAATGTGGAATAAAACAATCATTGTAGGTGGCCAATTTTTGTGTACACACTCTAGTCTTATTTGTTTTAAAATTTTTAAAGTCGTCGTTATTCATCATGAAATCCCAAGCACAATTCTTTGGTACAAAAACTGAATTAATTTCTGTTGGTGTGTTATCTTCAATTTCGTAGATACTTGTACCATTTTGTGTTAGCTTACATGACTGTATCTTATAACCCTGTAAATAACCATGTCCATCGTTCGCCATAAAATTATTGCTTTGAGCGTCGTTTGACGCAATAAATGGTTCATCATTTGGTGAAGTAAAATATATAATAATTCTAGATGGCATTGAAATCATTGGTACGTAAATACTAATATTTTTTTGTGGAACACTTCCTAAACTTTGAGCGTAAAATTCATAAGTCCAAGTGTTGTATACATAATTTGTAAATAGGTTTAATTCGTTGGATATTTCTGTTCTTGGCATGTACTGGTCATAAAGTATGTACTGACATTGTCCTGATTCATTTGTAAGAGGTCTTTGTCCACTACCAGCAATCGTAACGAAACTGTACGCGCTTTGTAAGACCAAATTGTCGTTAGCTAACGAAGTATAACTCTTTAGTTTGTCGTTTACATGTTTATCTAATGTGAATCTAAACCTAAAATTATAAACAATACCGGGGGGAAATAGTTTGTCACCTGTATCCAACCAAGGAAACAAATCTCGTAGAAAAAAAGTTACATTTTTGTATGTTGATTGATTTTGAATTACTGGTTGATAACTTGCACTATTGAAATATGATTGTAATTCTTCGTCAATAGCATATGTATAATTTGCGTTCTCAAACAAATATATTGGATTCCCCTTTTGGCATGGTAGACCAGCCGAGAACGTAATTTTGTGTTCTTGGTCGTTTCTCTCATTGTGACACATGATAGCTTTTGTCGCTTTTATGTTATTGTTAAAAAAATAATCTGGTGTTTGATTAAAATTATTTTTCCCAATAAATCCATCATAATAGTCTAGAGAATTTAAAAAACAAAAAGGCGATTGCATTTTTGTTGACATAGATGGTTGATCTTGAAAATTTGATGTATTTACTTGTGTCACCGTAATATTAAAAGTTAAATTAATCATTAACTCTGATGGTTTTGTCCATCCTTCGGTTTCAAACTTAAACTGTAGCTCTTGAATGTTTGAATTTGATTGAATGTCAATAGTTCCATATTCCTGAGCTATTGACTTGCGATCAAAATTTGAAACCACATTTAAGTTTTCTGAATTGTCTATTTTAAATGTTTGATCTGAAGAAAACGTAACCATTTCTTCATCTTGATACGTTGGTTGTTTATTAAAAGCCAAAGTGGCAGCATTACCTACGTATGAGCTTGGCGCAATATTAGAAAAAGAAGAATTATTCATTTTTAATTTTTTAAAAATTTTATTTAAAAAGTGAGTTTAGTTTTTTAAAAGAAAGAGTTTTTATAGTGAGCATATTTAAGGTATTGGTCCAGAACTGACTTGTGACAAAGGAATTTGAGCTCCATTATTAATACTTGACAAATCATTACTACTATCACCTACTCCTTTTCCAACAAAAGTTGGACTTGGTCCAAAAGTTCCACCTTTATGATGGCTCATATGGTGGTATGGTTGATTTCGACTATGAAGGTTAATTTGTTTTATTTGTCTAGTATGCGCACGACCATGTCCGTTAGTAACTGGGTGGTCTGGGTGGAAACCATGTCGATGAGCCATGTGTTTTAAGTATCTACCGTAACCTTGATCCTCCTCTTGTTGTCTATTTCCCGTAAAAGCATGAGAAAATTTTTCTCCTACTTTAGTCGCTAAAGGAGCGGCAACCGAACCCAAAATCATGGGTAAAGCACTTTCAAGGATAGGTAGCAGAAAAGCCATTATTGTAAATTTAAAACCACACTAAAATGATAAAGATTGTTATACGGTGCAGGAATATTATCTACTGGTAAGTCATTTAGGAAAAATGTAAAATTTTGCAAACTATTTATTTTGTTTTGAATCGAAAATTGGTTTAAATTGTTAATTATACATGATGCTTTAAATTCTCCCCGATACTTGAGGCCCAAATCTGTATAAATGATAAACGCCCGTTGAGTATTTTGTTTAGCTTGCATGTTGAAAGCTTGTGAGGTAAACCACGTATATTTGGCAAATGTGTCAGGCAGTTTGAACGTAAAGTTGTACTTGTACAGACTTAAGTTGCTGTCATAAGTCCATGCCGAATTGTCGTAGTAAAGTCTTATTGTCACCGAGTTCTTACTTACAAAGAACAAACTATTGTACTCGTTGTAATTAAAATATTCTGGAAATATTCTTAGTCCTTCTGAAAATGGCTCGTCATCAACTGCTTGTGCAGAAACTTGCGGATTACTTGTCCTCATCATATCGGCATTCCACTTGGCAGCCAAATCAAAATTCCCCAAATCTGCTTGTTTGACTGTGTCTAGTGCGTTCTTTGGATAGGTTAAAGATGGTTGCGAAGGGTTTATAATATTTTTACCTCTTATTATGTCAAAAGATTGCATTTTCAAGAGCGTATTGTTAACTGTTTGAATATTTATGCAGCCTGCATTTGTAGTGTCACTATTAATATACGCTCTAACCAAATTATTATCCCATACTGTAGGACAATAATTTTCTTCAAAAATTTGTGTATTTTTTGGTGTAGAACTCAAGTAAAAATTATAAGAATTTGTAGGGACTGTTGTATATACCCAATCTATAATGTTGTTAAACTTAAAATATAAAAAGTCTGAACTAAAAGCTTCATTTGTTCCTATTGATGTAAAACTTGTCCACACATTTGTCACGTTATCATAGTAAATTATTTCTGATGGTTTAGAAAAATCAAAATTAAAATTAAATTTTCCACGTGAAATTGGGTCAAAAGCAAATGGTCTATTGATTAAAATAAATCGTCCTGATCTATCATTTAAATCTATTGTAGGTGCAGTAGTAGCGCCGTTAAATATAACATTCCCAATTTCTAAATCACGTGGTCTTATTATCCTTTGAGCGTAAATACCGTTTGTAGTAATATTTCTATATAGTGTAGAATTACCAATAATCGGGGATGTTGAAGTAAATACATTGTAAATTGGTACTTGATTTTGCACTGTTGACGTTCTAACATTGGCAAAATTAAATATGGCAATTGCAAGTGTATAATTGTCGTTATTAATTAGTTGAGACGTGTATACAGGAAGATCTGTTATTGTAAATATGCTACCATTAGGAATATTAGCAACTATGTCTTCTCGTTTGTAAATCAGCGCTAGTGGTGAATTATTATTGTTTACAGCTCGATATGAAAGGTCATTATCAGGAGTGGTATACAATATTAATTGATCAAAGTTTCCTCCCAGTATATAAATTGGAATTGCTGAGTCCGCTAAAAATATTGGCGTAGTGTCAACGTCAAATTTTGCTGGGTAGTAAACACCGTTGTAAAGTAGGCGTGACGGTTGGACATTTGAATACGCGTCAGGGTTAACAGACAAATTTATTGTTGACACTACTCTACCTCCTATCGAGAACAACTTCTCATAAGAACCTTTTGCTGATTTAGTAAATCCACAGTTTTGTGTAAACACAGTCCCCATACTCTTAAAATTGAACGGAATGTACATCATAGAAAAACCTGGATAGGATTGTGTAGTGTAAAAAAATTGAAAGTTTCCCTCTGAGGGAGTCTTACTCACAAAGTACAATTTTATGTAAACTTTGTTTATTGACTGCCAATTTGTAATAAAATCAAAAAAATCGTTTCCTAATTTACTCAAGTAGAGACGACAGTTGTTATAATAAAAGTACGCGTCTCGTTTGTTAAATATACTGTAGTAACTATTTATTATTGAGTTAAAGTTTACCAGAAACTCGCCATACGCTGTTGGACGAACAAGCAAAAGTTGATTGCTTTGCTGTTCTGGATCTGTTTCGGCATACTTTTTAGGAAATTCTTTGTAAAAAATGAAAAACATGTCAATATCGTATGCAGTTTCGAGTAATGGAACTCTTTTAATTTCTATCTTGTCAATTAAATCCACACATTTGTTAAGCTCTAATTTGTTCGTATTTGACCCACAAATACGAGATCCTTGTAGTAGTGTAGTGCCGAAAGAAATTGATTTTGGAGCGGCAAACGAGACATCGAAACAACCGTCATATGTGGAATAAAATTCAAAATATTTAAATCCGCGAATGTAGTTTTCTAACGAGAGCGTTTTTGTTACAGATTGTTGTGATGCGCCAAGCCTAATGTTGACATATGTGTCGGTGTCTAACTTATCAATACATTTAGGTTTTTCCTTATAAAAGTAAAACAAAATTGATACGGGGTTTTGTTCTACAAGAGACTGTTCATATAACGTGATTGAACCCTTATTTATGTGAAAGTTTGGAATTTCGTAAATTACTCCAGCAAAACCACATGTTGTCCCTACTTGAAATTCTACTAAACTAGTTGCTTCTTCGTCAAAGACATAACTAGTTGGTAATAAAGGACAAGTAAATTGACAATTTTGTGTTGCGTAAACGACCATGTAATTGGCGTTTCTGATTTGTAGAGTATTTAAGTCATATTCGGCTGTAAAGTTATTAAAGGGTGATAAAGTAACAAAAAAACTATTTGAATTAATTGCTGACATTAGTGTACGTATTTGAGCAAACTGTTTGGATTATCTTCAATTGCTTTTTTTAATGTAGCAAATGTTTTAAAATCCGCGTGTTTTAAATAAGTAGGTGGCTTGTTGCTGTTTGTATTGTTTAAATACTTAATAGCTTGTGCGTAAGCATTAGCTTTATGAAAAGTGTTTGTTTCACTTTTTGGTGAATGTTCCAATAGACCATAGGCGACAACAAGTCTATTCAAGTCATGATTTTTGTCGTGCGAAGCATAGTGTTCTCCGTAACCACGCATTAATTTCTTGTGATCTATAGGTATAGATTGACGAAAAATGTCAAGCGATGAAGGTTTTTCCTCTTTTTTTTCTTTTAAGAACTGATTCGTTTTTTGCTGCTGGTACTCTGATTTGTGTTCAGTATGTTGAGAGTCTTTTATTGGATAAAATTGTGTATTTCTTTTTGTGTAACCATGTGCACTCTTTTTATTTAACTCTAAACATGTGTCACACATTATGTCTTGTTTGTCTCTGTCATGTACGTAGTAATTTTTAAAGTCGTTTTTTGTTTTACAAACACCACATCCTTTAAGCTCTTTTGATTCCATTGGTTTGTGATCCGTAGCAGGTAAATGTTTTTCCAAATGGTCCGCAAGCACGTCAAAAGCACTTCGTGGCCTCTCTATTTTAATTCTAATTACGTTTCCTCCTTTTTGACTGCCAAGTAAAAGTCTTTTGTGTTTTTGTTCCAAGTGTTCATCACCTTTATTTGACCTATACATGGCAAAAATCTTTTGTAAATTTGGATTGTCTTTGTATGGGTCGTCAAGTTTTTCTTCACTATCTTTCATTTCTTGATCAATTCCAGCACCTTTATCACCTTTATCTTCTTTTGGTACTTTTTTTCTCTCTACGTATACTTCACTTTGCCGCCCATCGTATTCAGGATTAAGATTGTTTAAAGAACGTAAGTACTCTAGAAGTGTATCAAAGACAGGTTTGTTTTGGTAAGCGTTTGTTTGTTGTATAGCATTTAGTATAAGTTTTTTAAACGAGTCTCGCGATTTTTCAAAATTTTTCATATTCAAAAAATAATCATTTTGCGGATACGTATACGCCTGAGAGATTGTATTTTGAAGATATGCTAATTTTTTTAAGGCTTCTTCAGGGTCTGAAAATCTCGTGTAATAGCTCCCTTGTGGGTTCTCTGGGGCAAAAAAATCAATATTTTCATTTCTCAAAAATAGTTCTGCATTTGCCAAGTCAACAATTTCTTCATAATTTAATTTTTTGCTTTGTTGCTGAAATTGATTTGTCCTCGTCGAATAGTCCTGCAAGTCATGTGCCTCTGATCTATACAAAACATCACTTGATCCTGTCGCCCTTAATAATAAATCTTTTATTTTTAGGTATTTTCCTTGAAGGTATTGGTATGGGGTAGAATATTTTGTTTCTTCGCCTTGTTGCAAGTTATCAAATTCTTCTTTTTGGTTTGGAGTTAAATTAGGATTTCTGGCGAGGTTTGCAGCTCGGTTAAATTCGTCAACATTTTGGTTAAGTTGATTTAATAGCAATTGTCTATTAATATTAAAATGTTCTACGTAGTGGTCTCTTCCGTCATTTGGTAAGTATCGTTTGGCGGTTGGTGATTGATCTAAATCTTTCATTGCAAAATTTGCAACTGATGACAGGATAGATATTATTGGTGATACATATGTTGACATCGGACCCGGTTTATTCTTAAAAGCACTATATCCAGCAACACTTGCCGTTCCTACACTAATACTTAATAACCCTGACCTAATGTATGAAAATACACTATCATCAGTAACACTTTCTTCAGAAGTAAAAGCTGAACTTTGATCTACAGTTTGTGGTTGAAATGCTCCGACATTCATTGGTTGCTTTTCACTGTCTATGTCACTTAAAGTAAAGTATTGCAGTTGATCTATTTGCATTTTTTTGTTTGACGTGCGCTGCATTTTTGGTCTAGTCATTACTTCGTTTTGTTCAGGTTGCATCATAATGTCGTTAATTTGTTGGTTAGTTAGACCAGAATCTGCAAGATTTTTTGCGTCCGTATATGTAAGAGCAAGTATAGGCTCTCCGCCAACAGTTGCTTTCTGAGAGTTTGGATTTGTTTTCAACTCGTATAGTGTTGTTTGGTGAAGCACTTGATCCAATAAGGGGTTTGTTGTAGTTTGTCCAGGTATTTGAGTCGACAAACTGTCCATGTTTACATTACTTAGAGTAGGTAGCAATACTTCTGTAACAAATTGTTTTGAGTAACTTACAACGCTTGGTATGATGTCATTTATGAGGGGTTCCAACGCATACGACATACCGTAAGAAATAGCAGCATTTAAAAGAAAGTTTTTAAGATATGTCTTTAATTTGCTTTCTATTACTACATCTGTCTGCGCGCTTTCATCTATACCTTTTTCTCTTGTAGTTTGCGTGCTTTTTTTCTGTATGGTGGGTCTATGCTGCATGTTTTTTACGCTCGTTTTTGGTCTTTCAGTCTGCATGTTTTCAGTCTTCGTCTGCGTGCTTATTGCTGGTTCTTTAATTTCGGGGGGTCTTTTATTTTTTTGATTCTTTACTGATAACTTTGCAATTTTTGCGGATAGTTCTGGTTGATCTATTCTTTTTTCTAGTTTCTTTTCGATATCTTTAACTGCTTGATTTATAACTTGACTAAACACACGACTTCTTTCAATATCAGAGTCGGTCATGTGAAGTGAGTCTGTTTGTACTTCAGAATTAACCATTTTTGTTGGCATTTCAAAATCATCACCTTCTGTTGGTATTACATCAATATAACTTCCTTGGTTAGCTACTGATCGCAACGTAGGAATTATTACTACGTTTGCTAACGCAGGAATTATTTCGTTTGTTACAGCATTTACAATAAATTCTGTAGTTAAAGTTCCAAATCTTGATTGAGTAAACAAATGCGCAATTCTATTATTGCTTCTATATAAAAAATTTAGTGCTTCCTGACTAGTTGCGTAAACAATAAAAGATGTTCCTAACGCCACTGCGTAGGGTAATACTTTGTATACTAACGGAGCAAGTAGCTCGGTTGATTGATCAGTTATTGTTGAAACTATATCATAAGTCATTTGAATCCAATTAGATGCTTCTATATTAGAGATTGCTCCTACTATTGGATCAACAATAAACATGGAAGTATTTTTAGTTTCGTTAGACGACATATTAGATGGTCTTACAAAAGGTACCATTTCATTTGCTGCAGACACTAACTTATCTTTAAAGTGAGGCGTTCCAGGAATATCGTTAAGAAAAGGTTGCCTGGCCTGCGACTCACCTGTCACTGTGTAATTTTGAACAGAATTGTCAGAGTTCATTAAAGGTGTGTCTTGAGTCACTACAGGAAAAGTGGTTGACGATAGTGCGTCTGCAGGAGAATCCGTTGATGTTGGTTCTTTTAAAATAAATGAAGTATCACTTGGCGGTACTGTTGTTGGTTCGTTTTGTGAGAGTGTGGTACTTTGACCAACTTCGTTTGTCTCCTGTCGTTTTGGAGGCTCGTAAGGTACTAGAGCAGTAGTAGGAAAAAGTTCTTGTTCTAAATCCATATCCCGTTCCTTCATTGGGTTGTTGTATATTATCCCATCATTAGCTACTAAGTAGTTCCATGTTGGTACGTTTTCCTGTTGTTCTCTTTTATCAAATTTTTGACGAGGTCTATATGCTTCGTAATTTATGGGTGTATAGCGTTTTACAATTTTTTTCGTGTTAATTCCTTGTTTTGCCAAAATTTCCTCTATTGTTGCTTTCATTGCGTCGATAGTAAATGGCGTTTGCTTTTTTAAATTATTCATAAATTTTTTATTTTCTCCAGGGGGTGGTTGCTTTTTTTCTTCAGGGGGTGGTCGAGGCTCTGCACCTAATAAATCTATCCTTTGTTGGTTTCCTAAAATATAGGGTGGGGGATTATTTTCGTCGTCTTTCAATGTATTTTCTAATTTAATATTCTGTATTGTTGGTTTATTCTTTAAATTCTCGGTGTAATATGTCTCGTTTGTTTTGTCTCCCTTGGTGGGCGCATACTTGCTTAAAAATTCTTCTCTAAATTTTTTAATAAATTCTGGCGATTCACTTAAATAAACTTGTGTATCTTTTTGTTTCTCCATTTAGATTAAAAAATGAATTTATATAGTCCTATTGAAGGATTAATGTCGATAATCGATCCTTATACTGATAGCTTTTATATAGTTCCGGAGGCTAGAACAATAAAAATTACTATTGGTAATTTGCAGTCACCAGACAAATGGAAAAAGTTACTACTAGTGTTGGGTAATTGTAAAAACGAGTATTTTCGAACTCACAAAATACTTATGATAAGCATGGTAATGCTCAACAGTTTAGGTCGCAAGTTAGTTGTCTCTGGAGTAGACCAAGAACGAGTCTTACAAATTTTGACAAATTATGCTATACTACATAAGAGTACAAATGCACAACAGCAAGAAACGCAACAGACCCAAGCTTTAGATCGTATAATTGTATTGTTCAAACAGATTTTCACCTTTTATTCTGATACTTCTGAATTTGATAGACATGATATTTCTTCTTTAATCCAGGGACAAATTGCGTCAATAGTCTTTATTTTTTTAATTAACAATTTTACAGACGATGTAAGACAAAAATTAGAACTAGCCTACAAACGGACAATTAGGGATATACCATTACCAATGACTTTAGAAAACATACTTAATTTTGATTCATTAGTATACGAGAATCCTGAAGATATGGAAAATTATGAGACTTATAATGCAAATGTTGAAGAAGCTTTAGAACGTAATGCACGTGATAATATTGCATCATTAAATGAAAGTGATTTTAATACTTATGATGATGACGAAGCACAATTTTTTAGAGCGCTATATAATCACCACACAAACAACAATTTTGACGACACTGGAGAAGGTAGAGGAGTTTCAAGTCGAACTAAAAACCAAATAAGAGCTACACGCAAACGAAAATTTTACACTGACATATTTGCTAACGCAAAGGATTTATTTGAGAAGGCAAAAAAGTTTAGAGATGACACAACAAACTAAACAAGAGTATTTCACAATTGTTGAGCAAAGCAACGAAAATATTGATTTTAAAAACAATTTTTCTAAAGATATTTTAAATTTTTCTCTCTCTTTTGAAATTAATATAAAAAAATGCGGGGTCGCTAATGTATACATAGACATGGAGAATAACAAATCTCACGCATCTTTTTACGATGTATGTAAAAAATATGACTATTTGTACATTAGTGATGCTATTGGTTATCAATTTTCTAATGTGTACTTGACAAGCGCGTTGATTGACTCTGATTATGATAAAACTAAAATTTTGTTTACTTTAATTAATAATTCTAATATGGATACATTTGTTAACAATATGAGGGTAAACGTTATTGCTATTAAAATAATATACAATGTTTGTAGACCATTATCTATGCTCTACGATACTCCCATTCTTAATTATGTTGACACTTCTGAAAACTATGTTTATGAGAAAATGTCTCATTTTTTAATTTCGACACCAGAAGCAAACGCTCTTGATATTATATTTGAAAAAGAGCACATAGTTCAGCCGCGTGGTGTTGTTACGTTTTACCTACCTTTACTATTTTGTTACCACGACAGACCTAATACCCTTATGTTAAGATCAAGGTTTAGTCGTCTTGGTTTGATAGTTAGCACACTAACTATCGACCAGCGTACAGTAAACGTAACTATTACCAATAACCACGATAAACTCGTAGAGATTGGCGACCGTTTTTTAGTCTTGTCGCCAGAACCACTTATTACTGCTAATTTAGCAGCAGGGTCCACTTTACCAGTTTTAGCCATTTTTTTAATAAATGGTCATGTCACAAACGTACCCATATATAGAAACGACGCTTGTCAAAGAAAAATTAAACGAATTGATTAAATTTTTTTTAGATTTTATTAAATATGGAACTTGAATTTTTTAATAAAAAGTTAAATTTTAAAATTAGTGACACTAAATATATTCCTATTGATTTGAATTTTTTTGGTCTTAAAATTTGTCAATATAACTCCTTAAAACACAGAGTAGAAGGTAGTGAGGAAATATTTTTAATTGGAGATGAGTTAGCACACTCTTTAGAGCTAGAGATTAAGCACACTCCGAAGATAGGTAAATTTAATAAGAAGACAAAAGTTTACGAGGTAGTTACCAAACAAAGTTTATTCGAAATTAACTTTACGTTTTTTAAAAAATCAATATACGCGACAAAAATATCTTCTTCAAGTAAAAGAAAAGATTTGGCAGACATTTACTTATCGCAAAGATTTCAACGGTTTAATTATTTGGGTGATGTGTATACTGTAAATAGAGTACAATATCATGCATTTGGTGAAATTAGTAAGAAACCTTTCGCTTTGTTGGCGTTTATAAAACCTCAAAAAGACGAATCACTTATCAAAGATCCAATTTTGTGTTACGACATTGAAACATGTGTTTTTGGTGGTGACGATAGTGGTGTGCGTAACATGCATCAACCTTATCTTTTAGCGTGGAGTTTTACAACAAATCATTCATTTTTGGAATCAGATACAGAGAAAGGCCACTTGGAGCATTTAAACATCAAGACAAGAGAGTCCACAATAGGCGCTCAATTTGTTGATTTAGTCGAAAGATTGCTAAGACAATATGAAATTGAATCGATGATTATTTTTGGTTACAACAACTTCAACTTTGATGACAATTTTGTACTTGATCAATTTCGAAATAAAGACTACTTTATTGTAAAGAGCGAGCGCAACGGTAAAGTCTCCGAGTGTGATGCGTACAAAGGAAACGTATGCATTCAGTTTAAAGATTTGATAAAGTGGCTACCTGATGTAACTTTAAAAGAAGCATGCATTGATTACGATACTATAGTAAAAAAAGGTGAGTGTAATGTTGTTACTTACAATAATTATTGTCGTATGCAAGGTGAACTTATTTTTGAATGTGATGCTGAACTATTTTTTGAGGTGGCTCAAGTTCAACGTCAAGTTATGGCGCAAAAAAGACTAAGAAAAGATTACTATTGTTTATTTACTGGAAAGTGGCTGATTTTCAAGTATGTTTTAGATTATTGCATTCTTGATGTGGAAGCAACTATGGGGTTGTTTTTCCAGATAAATGCCACTTTTCTAAAAGTAAAAAAATATTTTTATGAACATGCAAAATGTATCTTACCACATAACAATGTCCTTCGATACATAAGTCCAGCCTATTGTACATCTTTATTATACAAACAAATGTTCAAATTTAAAAAGATGAAACGCATAGTTTTCCACGACTTAAATTATGTAGCAGCTGTCACAAGTACTTACTTTGGAGGTATTGTAAACTTTGGATGTCTTGGTGAATACACTAGTGAAAATATTGTATGTCAAGATGTAAAAGCCATGTATCCTACATGTATGCAAAGTTTTTATCCTGCAATATACACACGTAAAGATGTCCAAGTTGGTGGTGAAATAAAATTAGAAGAGTGTCAAAAATTTGTTGACTCTATAATTGAAGCAAGAGAAAAAGCAAAACGTGACAGAACTTTATTTACTTTTGAATTTTTACATCCTTTCAACGTGTTTAAAGGTATATTTTTGTGTATGCTTTATTCCCCCAAAAATGAAGGAGACAAAATATGTGTCGCTCCTTTTCCTTACCGTTACTTAAATGCAGACAATTTAACATATAATTATGAAGATAAAAGTAGAGTCTTTGTGTGCACTAGTGACATGAAAAATTTAATTTTGTGTGGATTTAAAATTAAATTACTGTTTAGTGAGTATAATTTTTTATTTTTACGTAATGAACAAATCTTTAATGTTATCTTGAAACCGCTTGATGAGTTAAAAGTAATTGCAAAAAAAGACAATAATAATAGTCTTAAAAAGCTTATGAAACTTTTCATGAATTCTTTGAGTGGTAAGTTGGGACAGCACGTACAACATCGCATTAGAAATTCAGTTGAATCAACTACAATGCAAGAAAATGAACAAGACAATTCCTTTACTTCGTTACACTATTTAGCTTGCTTTGTTACGGCTGAAGCACGTTATGTTTTATTTAGAACAATATATAAATTACACGAAGAACACATCTATTCTGATGCTTCACTTAGCACTAAAGCCGGTATTTTTTTATTATGTGATACTGATTCTATTATGTATGATAAACATCTTATCGCTTCATCATCGGTTGTTTTTAAACAAGAAAATGAGATGGGATATTGGTCAAACGAGTTGAACGATTACGTAGTTCATTGGGGTGAGAAAAAGTATCCCAATATCGGTAGTGTATTTATCTTAGGAAGAAAATCTTACGTAACAGTAGACAAGAACAAACAAATTATTTCTAGAACACTAAAAGGTATACGTCGAGATCAAATGCAATTAATTAGTTACGACGATTTAAAAATGGTTTGTGCTAGCTTTCCAAAAGTTTTAAATTTTAATATGTTATCAAAACAAGCAAATGTAAACACAATAGGAGATAGATTGTTGACGAAAGTTTATTTTGAAACGACAGTAAAAAAGTCATTGTCAATGTCTAAGCCAGATCATGTAATCGAGCACATTGAAAATGAATATCTACTTAAAAATAATTCACATAATTTAGAAAAAAAATTATACAAAGAAAACATTAATAATTTTTTAGTTTTTGTTTATGCTAAATAAATTTTTTTGACAATTCAACTATTCATTATACTACCTGCGTACATACCACCTTTTTTTCCTCTTCTATGTCGTCTTCTTTTACCGGCATACATACCACCCCTACATCCCAAACATCTTCTTCCAGCATACATTCCACCACATTTTTTGCACATCATGCCACCATGCCCGTGTAATCTATGTCGTCGACCTCCTCCTCCTCCTAAACCTAATAAGTTACCTAAAAATGAGAAAATACTGCCTGCTTTTCGTCCATGTCTTCTAGCTCGTAACCGTTTCATCGCGTTTTTTTGCTTCTTCTAGCAACTCTTTTAAAGTGTCTCTGATAAGCTGTTGACTCTTAATTTTGTGTTTTGCAAGTTCGCATTCAATAGTGCGTTTTATTTCTTTTCGTTTGCAACAATCCGAACGATATAAAGCTAAGATAAGAAAAAATGAAATTATATTTAAAAATGTAATTAAGTCAAACATAATAATTATCATTTGTTGCTGGTATTTGTATGCTCTATTAGTTAATCTGATACTTGTTGCAAAATTCTTATTTACTAGTGTCTTTTTATACCCTTATGCTTTTTTACTACACCACGACCAATAAGTTTTTGAAACCACGATTTGTTGGTTTTAGGAGTACTACCCATTGTAGGCGGCATTTTTTTAATATAACTTTTTTTGTTTATCAAATTTCCATGAAATGCCGCTTCAAATTTTGATTGTTCAGGTGTTGGCACAAAATTTGGATTTTTTTCCACATATCCTACTTGGTTAGGTTTCGAATATGGTTGTGGAATTTTTCGCAGTACCTTGTTTAAAATCTCAGGATTTTTTGTGAAATTTGTCGACGACGGAGCATCTTTAAACTCAGATCCAGAACTTAATTGTTTGGGACGTAGACGAGGAAATCCGGCTTGTTCAACTTGCTTCATTTCTTCTAACTTATCGTAGTTAATATTAGGTCCCCGTATTTTAATATCAGGAACAAACTTTTTCAATGCGTCTGGTAGGTATTTGCCTGGACGAAAAAATTCCCCCATGTTTTCGGTCGCTTGAGGAAGTTCTTTTTGAAAAGGGAGGGTTGCTCGAGAGTATCTAGTAATTTTTCCGTTGTCGTCAACTATGGCTGAAGTTTCCACTTTTCGTGGTACAAATTTTATGTCTGCTAATTTTTTTTGAACCTTGTCACTTTGTTGTTGTATGAGTTTACTCTTAGCTTCTTTACTCATTTGGTTAGTGTTAAGGGGAGTTTTACCTGTAATTTGGCGAAACTTGTCTATGGCTTTGTTTTTTAAAAACTTTGTTCCCTTATAAATTCTAGCTGCCGCGTACGCTTTAGCCATAGTACCTAGCAAATCACCTCCTTTTTTCCGCTTTCTTTCAGGTATGATTTTATTTTTAATTTTAGAGACCATTTTACAAAATAAACAAATTATAAAGATGAAAACAACTTTAACTGATAAAAATGGGTTTTGGTCAAATGAGAGCATTTTTTATATGCAAAGTGGTAAAGTAATCAAGTTAAAAGTTGAAGACAATAATGAGTATCACCTATTAGTAGTAGAAAAAGAGAGAATGCTACAACCGTATAATCAACAGCAGCAGCAAGAAAAAAATGAAGAAGAGTACACATTTTATTGTGAAAACGATTTATTATTTTTTATAAAATCTCAAAATTAAATAAATGTTTAAAATTTAATTTGATATCTTTCCATTCTATCAACAAATTTACTCATTGCATCTAATTCTGAAACATTCTCAGGACAATGTATCATATTTCTTGTCCAAATAAGTTTACTAAGTTCTCTACATTTTAAACAAATACTTCTCAACTCGCTTACTACGTGTTCCAACGTTTTTAGGGAATTTACACAGTTAACTTTACAAACCGCAGTAACTCCAGACATTAAATATTCGTTCCACTCACTTCTCCACGGTCTATCTTGACAACCATCGTACAAAGTGTTAATGCACTCCATGTTATTGTTTAAGTTTTCACTCCATGAATATCTTTTAAATTCTGAAACGTAATAATCATGTGGAAGTAAATTAAAAAAAAGTGAAAAATTATTATATTTCATGCCATTAGGTTTTAACCATACATATATACCATGTTTTGGCCAGTCTGTACTATCAAATTTGAGTGAACCAACACATGGGGACAAATAATTGGATGATATATTTTGAATATTGTGAAGTAATCTAGATAAATGATCATGCGCGCCCTTATTTTCTTGTCCGCCCAAATAGCAGACAAAAATAGAAGGATGACTCAATACTAGTTTATAAAACTCTGACTCTTTGAAAGCGAAGGAAACTAAAAACCTGTCATTGTGATACATCTCCCACACCATCTTCAATTTACTTAGGCTATCGTACCACTCTGCAGGGTGCGTAGCAAGTTTGCTTGTAAGAATAGTTTTAAAAAAATTCCTAGGGTGAAAATGGTCTGGTATTTTATATTTTGTGAACATATCATAATTTTCTATACATCCAAAAATTTCGACTTTTTTGTCGTCGGTAGTGTCTTGCAACACTTCATATTTTTCTTTACTTTGTGTAAGCAAGTCATTAATTGGCTCAAGTGATTGTAACAATTCATAGTTATACAGTATAACACATTGTTCTTTTGGTACTGTAAAAGAGACACATGAATCAGTTGCATTGGCACAAGCAGAAACGAAATCAATAACGGGTTGTCGAAATGTGTAAACCTCATTATTCCAATTAGTACATCGTAGTATGCACGCATTATTTTGATATTTTTCAATAGAATAAGTTGAACAAACAGAAAAGTTAAGCGAAACTGTTTCGTTTTTAACAAAAAAATGGTCGACATTACAACTTAGAAATAGACCTCTTGAATAGGTGTTAACGTGGAAAGTTAGTTTTACATCCCCATACGAAACTTCATAGTCACGAGGTTCATAATCATAAACTAATGGGAGACCAACATAAACAGGTTTGCTTTTACTCAGAAACATAGGTTTTGAAAAAACAAATTTGTTAGAATCAACAATTACACCACAAGAACCAAAAAGAGGTTGGTAATGACTAAGCAATGTATGAAATACATTTAATGACGGTAAATTAGAATCTAAGTCTGGTGGTGGTGGTGGTTGTTGTTCACTTGTTTCTTGGCGATTTGTTCTTCTTTTTTTAGTCACTTCTACACTAGTTGCTTTACTATCTATTAGTATATCATTACTGTCACGAAAATATTTTACTGTTCTTTTATTACTCATTTTGGATGTGAGAAATAACGTCCATTTCCATCTGTATTTATACGAGAAAATTCATGATTACTATTTATTTCGTAATTATTTAAATAATCCTTTAAATGTTCTTTAGAAAAGTTATTTCGCAACATATCATCAACACCTTGAACAAATTCAGAATGATCATGTGGTGTTGCAATTGCGACCTTTTTTTGTGTTTGAGAAGGAATGTCTTTGTTCATAAATAAGTTTGCTTCGTGTAAAATTTTGTCTGCATGTTTGTGATTGTTAAGTTTATTGTGTGGTTTCAAGTTATTAATTATTTCGTTTGTTCGTCCAGCATCATCTCCAAACTGATATCCGTAATGTTTAAAACTTCCTGACATTCTAAATTTTTAGTTAACTCTTGGTATATATAAGATATAGCTAAAGAAGTATTGGCAATTTTTTTACAATTATTGAATTTTCTAGTAATTTCACGTGAACGTCTGTTGTATATCGATTTGAGTTGTCGAAGAGAACTTCTTATATAGTCTTGGTCAACTTTAGTACACTCTTCAATGTGGTTGAGTACTAAATTCGTGTCGTTTAAATAATAATCTTTGTGAGCATTATACTCTTTATCTAAAGTTTTTTTAAGTTCAAGCAAAATCTTTTTAAGTGTCTCATATGAACATTTGTAATTTAAGACGGCATTATCGGAAGAATTAAACAAGGGAGGCTCATGTTTAATAAATAAAGTATTAAAAGATTTTGTGTCTAGATATTTTGCTAACTGAAATTTTATGAGTGTACCATGTAAAATATTACATAATGAAAAATAATGAGAATAACGTATAGGTTTACAAAAATTTATTATGATAAGAGGTTTATTTCTAAATTTATCAAACAAAAATAATGTAAAAATTTCTTTTTTAGTTTTTCTAAAATTATTATTCATAATATTAAAAATTGGCTAAACTTGGCGTAAAAGAAGTTGTGACTTTATTCGCTGCGGCTTTTTCAGAAATAGCTCCAATTTTCTGCGATTGATGTGGCTTTAAATACATATCTAAGTATGCAGTAATTACCCAATTATAAAAATTACCTGTACCTGCTTGAGCAAGGCTTTCAGGACGTCGATAAACAAAGAACCCTTTCTCATTGCTATTCATGAAACAGTTACATCTAATAGACACTTTGTTAGCTACAGCTTGTGACGTATTTGAACCATAATTAATAATACCCGCAGAGCTGATACTTTTACTTTTAAGCATGCAGGGTACGTGCATAGCCATTAAAGCTATAGGGTTAATAAAGTCTGCACTATTTGTAACAATTCCTTTACTGTCTTTTTGTTCAAAAGTGGTGCGTGGCAATAGCGGATAATTTTCAAGTGCGCGTAAAGCTATTAAGCCCTCCGGTTTTACTACTTTTGCTAAAAAATCATAATCAATATTAAACTGTCTAATAGGTAGTACCTGATCTCGACAGTTTTTTGGAAAAATGATCTGCTCAAGGAAAGAAACAGTCAAGCCAAAGTTATGTGTATCACACACGAAGCGAGTAGGAGAAACTCTCTTTATAACGTTATCTTTGTTAGAAGCAAATTCATCAGGATTTTGCGTGCTTATGCAACACCAGTTGATTGGAGCTAGACTATTGCCTTTAACATTGAACATATGGGTTTTATAGCCAATAGTAAGGTCGTTGTGAAAGCACCAAATGTAAGCCAGAGTGGTTTCATAGTGTTTCTCGGCGACCACTTTTTCTAAAATTTCATTTAATACCATTGGTCGTAATTTTTGTTGGTAATGTTGTGCTTCTATTGTATTACTAATTAAATTAGAATAACGTATATCCTCAGCATTAGTATTATTATTATTAAATTCCTCAAACTCCATTTTTAATTACTATCTTTATTTTATTTTTTTATTTAGATTATTTTATTTTTTTATTTAGAAAATTTTATTAGATTTTGTTCATATTTATACACAATTATGGAGATGTTGCAATTACCTCTTACACAATTTATGCACAATGTTCAACCTTACCTGAACGTAATTGAACCTTACCTGAATGCAGCTCGACATATACTTGACAATCCATTTATTGGTCCTCTCTTGCAAGCCGCGGCGAGAAATGGAGATTTAAATGAAATGTTGCGAGATATGCGTTTAGGTAAAGAGCTAACACTCGCACTTATTTACAGTATGAAAAATGAAGAATCGAAAGCAATAGAAGAAGACATGACAAAAGAAATGTCTTTTACGCATTCAAAAAGTAAAAGAAAAGTTAATGAGACAACAAGCAGTGAAGATGTTAATAGTAAAAAAATTAGATTTATGATACCTACGCAACAACAAACAAATAATAATTACGATAATTTTCCTGGATTTGAGGAAAAAGGTCACGTTGCCGTGATAGGTGTAAGTAATTCAGGAAAAACAAAATGGACGCAAATTATGTTAGCAAAAAACAAATTTGCCGTAGATTCTTCAACAAGGAAAAGTAATTATAAGCAAATTTGGTTACTATCTCAAGAAAATACTAAAGAAGGAGCCAAAACTAGTTTGCTTTTAGCAGCGGCACATTTTACAGATATTGGCTTAGATTACAATGACGGAAGAATGCAGTCATTTTATTATGAACATGCAAATGATTTAAACGTTTTGAATGCACTAGTAAATACTAGACAAAAAGAGGAAACACTTTTAATAATTGATGACATTAGTACGAGTCTCGAAGCTCAGAAAAAACTTAACAATGAATGGCTTAATAAAGCCAAAAATTCAAACATCACACTAGTAATGTTATTACATTTTCAAGTAGATCAAGCCAAAACTATAAGAGAGACTGCAAGATATCTAGTATACGTACAGCCTAACGAACACGTTCTTACTACAGGTACAAAAATAACACAAATAAAAGCTAAACAATACATAGCAAAACTTAGCACATTAGGTGTTAATGATCAAGTTATAATTTATGATAAATTAAAAGCCAAATTTTATCATGGTACAGGGGAGATGAAAGATTTCGATGAAAAAGATTTAAACGATATAAAAACTCAAATTTAATTTTTTAAAATTTTATTAAGTCTAACTAATTATAATAATAAATGTTTAATAATAAATGTTTAGAAATAAAAAATTTTATTTTTTAATTTTCTTGCTATTATTCTTTGTCTTGTTGGAACGTTTGTTAGTCATTGTTGAGCGTAAGAATAATACGTCGTCGTCATCGGGAGCCACAGCTGTTAAGTCGACTATATCCTTTTCATTTAGCTTGTTGACTGACAGCGTAAAATCTTTACATTTGACGAGATCAGGCTGTAGAACTCCGGGAGTAAGCTTGCTATCCTTCAACGTTTTATCAAAATCGTCTACGGAAACATTTGAGTCCTTAATTTTCTCAACTAATTCCAAAAAACCTGTTTTCAAATCTACAAGTTCAGGATATGTAACTTGTTCGTCAAAATCAGTTATTGTCTTTTCCAACATTTCTCTTTTAACTTCGACGTCTAACTTATTGTTTGCAAAGTCCCATTCATAATTACGTATGCGTTGTTGGAAATAATTTGGGGCTAACGGATTTTTTTGTTTAAGTCCTTCCGGCCATTGCTGGGATGGTAGCAAGTTACGACATTCAAACAAATATTTCGGTTTATCAATATTGTGCCACTTAAATCTAAGCATGTTCGGGTATTGCAAAAATTGCTCGAATTGTTTGTAAGCGTTATCGAAGCAGTCTTTCAAAAAGATCTCGGAAGTATAGATTCTCTTTTCAAGTGTTCTTTTTTTACAGATAGGCCAAGGTAATTCGAGAGAATCGTAGTCAGGAATTACAATTTCAAAGTCAACGCAAGTAAAAATACTGCGTGCAAACACACTTACTAAACTCACATAATGTTCAATTGAGATATGCAAAATATTTTTCCGCATATTATCTATAGAATCAAAATACCAATGGCTCATTGGAGAGCGATGGAAAACAACAGGTAATTCAGAAGTTGAAGACCGCATTTTAAGCCAATAGAAAACATCAATCACCATACCAAACAATACACCAATTCGAAAATATTTTTGGGGAAGAGGCATACCATTTGATAAAATAATACGGAAAAAAGAATCAAATTCACTACATCGATAGTCTTTCATACTAGTTTCCATCTTTTCTGTTTTCCCTTCACCCCAAAATCCATCAATAAAACGAATCAAAACTTTTTTAAGATGTAAAGGTGGATACTTATTCTTAAAAGAACAAAATTCACGCAATGTCAAAAATTGCTCTGTCATATTTTCATAAGATTTCATATCATCATCCGAACTATACATAAAATTTTTTTCATTACCAATAAAAGCTTCAAACTGAGCAAAAAATTTCTCAATAGACTGTGGAATACTCTTATCTAGATACAAGGTTTGAAGAGGTGGAATTTCCCAGCTAAAATGACAATCTTCAAAATCACTAAAAATGACAGACTTATCTCTAATTGTTAACCATTGTTCATTATCTAGAGTAGAAAGGAAATGATGATAATTCATGGCATCCGGAACATTCTTAGAATTCTCAACTAACCCTACTAACTTACACAAGATATATTCAGCATTAATAAGAAGGGAATCTAATTGAGTTATACAATCAGAATTGTCGTCTACTAAATATCTAGTCTTAGGAACAGGAAATTTATAATATGACTTGTCAGTTCCTTCTAAATAATGTTCTAAGTCTGCCGCATAGTATCTAACTTTATTTGACGCCATGATTTCTTTTTTATGTTGTTAAATATTTTAGAAAACACTACTTTTTATACATAAAAATCCTATGATAACAAAATTTTTTTATCTTTATCATGCACTGAACACGTTCTTGTCATTTGCTTACTAGCTTATTTTTTTTTTAAATTGCGATTTTAATTTATTAAGTAAGCAAATTTTTTAATTAAATTGCGATTTTTTAAAATCATTTGATTTAAGATATTAAAAATAGACATAAGATAAAAAACTAAGTCAAATGTATATTAGTAGCGTATGAAATTTGCCGCCATCGGATTAATAATATATTAAGCATATAAATAACGCTTAAAAATTAAAAAAATAAAAAAAGATGCTAAAAGTTTTACTATTTATTCTTGTAATAATGTGCATATTGCAAAACAACCGTAAAACTAAAAAAGTTTTAGAACATATTTATAATGAAACCATAGATATTCCAATACCACTTGGCGGGGAAGAGTACGAAAATACCCCTTTGCGTGTTAATGAGACTTTTGAAGAGGATGAGGAAGAATTAGAAATTGACGTAGAGACTGTTGAAGTTGTAAGTCACGATCTATTTCCCAACCACAATCAATTTCCAGGTACTATTTGTTTGTTTAAAATTGATATTACTGATACGTTTTATGTTTGGGATGGTTTATATGAGTCAGTAAATCGTGAGTCAAGCAAATTTCTAAGGCTATATAATATGTATGCTACGAATCAACTTAATTTGGATTTATGTCATTACATGATTACAAATAAGGAATTTTTTCCACTTAGCGTAGAATTTTTAGCAACCGCTGACTTTTTTAATCAATCAAGTTCAACATTGACACACATGACTGACCATAAACGCGATTATTATTATGTGATTCGATTACAAGTTTACACTGGAGAAGATGTAGATGATGAAGCACGCATAACAATATTTGACAAGTATGTGTTATACCTTAAAGATTGGATGGAAGAAGACATGTCTGCTGAGAGAACCGATATAAAAACTTTTTATATAATTGTCGAATATAAAGCCAGTGAAAATGTAAACCAAAGTTTTAATGTCGACTTTAAAATTAATTTACACTAAAATAATTTATTAAATATAATCTATAAATAAAAAAATTAAAAATGAATGTTTTAACTTTTTTTGTCTTTTTTATATTCCGAGAAGTTAATTAATTAAACAATAAATGATTATGTAATAAATATAAATATAGTTTAAAAAAATTGTATAAAAAAAATTATTTTTACATTGAAACAAGACTCACGATAGCTCAGTTGACAGAGCATAGGTTTGTAGCTCCTAAGGTCAGTGGTTCAAATCCGCTTCGTGAGATTTTTTTGTATGAAAGAAAATATAAATTTAACTATATAATGTTAATTAAATTAAAAAAATATTCAAGGGGGTGTAGTTCAACCGGATGAATAGCTGACAGAGACAGTTGGCAGGTGTGGGTTCGAGTCCCATCACCCCCTTGAGTGTGTGTATTTAACTCTTAGAATATGGAACGCAATTGTAAGAGCTAAATATGCACACTCCGTTTTTTTGTAACAGAACTAACCTAACATGACAAATTATTTGTCTGCTAAGACAAAATGTGTGTCGAGG
>Ga0214923_10001850_pt1 | contig 29265 bp, 25 predicted proteins | sample LL1510_MetaG_FD_177993 | JGI IMG/M metagenome (GOLD analysis project Ga0214923, IMG submission 177993) | Freshwater microbial communities from Lake Lanier, Atlanta, Georgia, United States - LL-1510 | ecosystem: Environmental > Aquatic > Freshwater > Lake | place: USA: Georgia | collected...
AATTAAAAACTAATATAGAAAAAGTCATTAAAGATATACCAAAAGAAAAGTATGAAAATATAATTAAAGGAACTTATAATAGAACAGAAAAATATCATAAGATACCTTCTAATAGAAAAAAAACATTAAAAAATTATTTATAATTTGCATATTTAAAAGTCGGCGTTTTAAATGTGCAAAGGTGTAAAAATTAAAATAAAAAGAAATTTTTATTTTTATAAATCAAATCAAGAAAATATTTATTCAGTTGCTAACACACTGGCCTCACTTTTTAAGGCGACTGCAAATTTGCGTGATGAGAACACGAATAGAATAAAGAGAAACATGAAGAAAAAGACCCAGCATTCATCGAATATGCTGGATTCTAATAAATTCCTTCGTGAGGTTATTATATATATATTCAAAAACGAGTGTAAAAATTGATAGTAAATACAATATTATTTTTAGTTGTTTAACGTTTCAAGATGTCTCAACAAGAACAACAAGAACAACAAGAACAACCAGAACAACCAGAACAATCAAAAAAATCGATTTATCTGAATCTAAAAGGTTGTCCTGAAAAGTGTCCAACATGCAATGAATGGGTCATCGATCCTAAAAAACATTTTGAAAAAAATCCAGATGATGATACATTTCCAACATTTCCACCAGCCTGTCAAGGCGATAGTGAAAATCTTGTTATATGTACTCGTTGTGGTTTTCCCGAAGTACCTGGTAGTGATCACCATGATGATTCAATGAGGCCGTGTAATCCATCTTGTTTTGCTTTCAGATGTGAAGCTGTTATGGTGGAACATCAAGAAGGTGGTTCTGCTCCACATAATGAAGAAAATCTTTTGTTAATGATTGAAAAAAATCTTTTACAAAGTATAGAACAATGTTTTTCTAAACATGGATGGAATATTCGTCGTGGTCGTTTTATGCACTGCGAGTTATGTCATCGAAGAATATTTGATAAATTGTATCCCATAGATGAAAAAGAAGAACGAAAAAGTCGAGTCTATAACCCATTTGGTCTTTTTTATCATTTTTCGTGCGATGATTATCTCAGAGGTTGCTGTGAAAGTCATCGTAAAATAATATATGATCACTATGCACAAGAAAAGTTCAATGGACCATATCAGCATCCAGAATATAATCGTTCGATAGAAAAGTGCGAATGTGGAAATGTTTTTTCAACTGTTGCAGACAATCCAGAAGAATGTTGTAGTGAATGTGCTTCACGACGATAATCTGACATTTTAAAATTTTATAAATCAAATCAATATTTCTTAGTTTAAAAAACTTTGTAATATTATATTATAATAATATGTCTTATTTAAATCAAGAAAATGTTTATTCAGTCGCTTCTGTTATATATAGCAATATTAAGCAACAGTATGGAGTAAATATAGAAGGATATTATTTAGAAGATATTCAAAAAGTGATGGGTAAATTATTCGAAAAAAATAAGGACAAGTTTGGTAAAAATCCAAGACAAGTTAGTCAAGCACTCAATAAAAAAACGGTTGAGTTAGTTCTTCCGCAAGTCGTTCGAAATATACAAGAAGGTTCCTTAAATAAAACGCAAAATGCGATATTTAAGCCCGAGGAAAATCCAATGGATGCTTTCGAGCGCTTAAAGAAAGAGAGGGAGCGCGAGAGCGAAACAGTTAACGTTCGTAATAATGGCGCAGATATGGCTCCAAATTATTCAGCTCCTCTTCAAAATCAGAAGAATATTTACAGTGGGAATAATTATCAGAATCGGGATACGACATATGAGAATCAGTTGTTAATGACGAAAACAACAATGAAAGATATTGAGCCAGATATTGGAGCAACACGTTTTATGGAAGGAAAGCCCATTAGAACCCGTGATGATGGCCCCTCTAATAATCCGACCCTTTTTTCGAACCTCAATCCCATCAATAATTTAGAGGATGCGGGGGATACACTTGCATCCCTATTCAAATCAACTGCGAATTTGCGTGGTGAGAACACTACTCGTGAGTTTGAGAACAATGATGTCTCTGATCGTTTCTCCAAATTACGGACCCAGTATAAGCAGGATGGGAAGCTCGATCGACCACAAGATGCATCGAATAAGGTAGAAGACGTCATTGGAAAGCGATTGAGCGCTCCTTCGCAGATGACGCCAAGCGCCGTAAGAAATTATGATTCTGCGGTTTCCGGTGAGAAGCCCATTATGGAGACGTTTTTAATTAATGAGGCTCCGGAGCGTATTGCAGAGGAGAATCGCCGGAATGCGGAGAAGGAGCTAATATTGAGCAACCAACTGAGCAACAACGCCTATTTAAATTACGGGCTTATTCCCCCCGAAAAGATGAACTATCAGACACGCAAATATTATATTACGGTGGATAGTCTCCAACGCGATTTAGAGATTTATCCATCCCCCGCGAATTTTCAGGTCCGATTTGAGCAACCAGACGAGGTCGTGGAAGTCCCATCCTATTTGAATGCGAATGGGGTTGTTATTTATAAGCAGGCCGTCGTTTATCAGAATGTTGGTGGGAAAGGGGCTAAATTGGAGAATATTTATGAGAATATCGTGGAGTTGAAGTGTTTGGATGCACAGATTCCTCTGGATACGATTTATGTAGGAGGTTCTCCCCCTTACGATTTTAATGGTCCTAAAATTGATGAGAACAAGTTGGTTCCCAATCAGTTCCCATCTTATCCTTATGGCCCAATATATCAAGATAATTATGGAATTAACGTGGATGTTTTGGATGAGCCATATTATTTTTTGGTGGTGGATGAGATTGATGGGGCTTATGATGGGACGAGCTTTGCTTCAAGAAGGGCGTTAGCCAAGTTAAACTACGATAAATTGTATGGCGTTACGAAGAAGTTCGTCGGTTTGAAGACGGTTTCATATGAGGGAAAGACATTTTACCCGACGACACTCGCAAAATTATCGCAGATGACCCTCCGATTGGTTACGCGGTTTAACCAGTTATTGAATGTTGGTATTGACAAGGTATATATTCAGTCAATTGAGCAGGGAGATGAAGTTGTGGGGGACCGTTATTGTCCCCTACCGGCGGGTAGTCATTTGACGAAGATTACGGTTATTGCGGAGGATCCGTCATATGGTGGTCAGAAAATATGCGCAACTGGGAATTTTCCGGGGGATCGTATATTATTTTATAGTATATATGCTTGCGATCCTGTATCGAACTATATTAAATTGAATGATGACATATATATTAATTTTGATAATTATCCAATTGTTTATTTTTATATGATGTATGATGGGGTAGAAAAGAGGTTAGATATCCGTCCATTTTTGACTGTGGGGGATTTGATTGTTATTAATTCGAAGTATATTTTTGATATTGAGAATATTGACACGGCTGGAATTTATGTGAAATTGAATCCACGAATGGCATTTGACCCGACAACCCCGATTACTGCAAAAGGGTTTGTGAAGGTCCGTAAATACGGAAACAACGATCAGGACCGCTACTGTTTCCTTGCTCAAAATGGACAGCGCGTCGGTGGTGAACTGAATGAGCAACTCACTTTTCAGGTCTTATATCCATTTGAGAATATACCCGACTATTTGAGATCCCCGCCGTATGGGTTTTATAGGCCATATGAGGCTTTCTATATTCAGGCAAAGAAGCAGATTTCTTATACGTTTGAGGTGACGCAAGTTGAGCAGAATATGGAGAAATTGGATTCTCGTGTTATTCCAAGAGGATAAATAAAATAATTTTATTATATAACAATAAATGAATGATTATTGTTATACATATGAAGTATTAAAAAGTGGTCCCCCAATGTTTCCGATAATTGATTGTGTATACGTTATTATTATGAACAATTCGAAATATGAGGAGCGTGTCCGAGACCAACTTACGAAATACCCTCTGGGACAGCGGATTCTTCTTCAAAAGAATGCTGGATTTAAACGTTGTCGGAAGTCGATTGCTCGACAGGATACAATCGCTGATTTAGTTGATAGTAATTACACTTTTTTGACGAATGCAATCCAGAATAATTATCGGCGGATTTTAGTATTGGAGGAGGACTTCATAATTAGCCCTAAGTTGGGTGATAAGGATGTAATGCGCGATATTCAATCATTTTTAACAGTTCATGAGCCGGAGGCTTTATTATTGGGGAGCGTCCTTTGGAGAACTGGTGCACAGATTCATAATTTTAAAGAAGTTGAAATAAAATTGGGGACACATGCTATTATTTATAATCAAGTTGGAATTCAGAAATTATATGATTTAATCACGCGGAAGATGAATACTGCGATTGATATTGATATTTTAATGAATGATTATTTAAAAATGTATTCATATAAATTACCGCTTATTATTCAAGTTTTTGGAGGGACGGAAAACCAACAAAATTGGGGAATACATATTCCTAATAAAAAAAAGAGGGAGCGCTCTGTTAAAATGTATTTGTGGTTATTGGGAAAATTGGGGTTCAGTCATCAAGATAAGATATGGGATGCATATGATTTAAACTATAAGGTCCATTTCGATGGGAAGTTCATTATATTACAACTAATATTAAATTTCATAAGTTATTATAGTAATAAATATGGAAATAAATAAATAAATAAAAATTGAAATAATTTTTAGATTTATTTTTAGGAATTAAATTTGTAAAAAATGTCTAATTTATTTAAAACAAAAAAAGATGCTGCGGTTTCAGCTGGCATTAGTTTAAATGCGTTTCTTGATAACTTAAGCGTATCTGAACAAGAAGCGATTCTTGATGAAATCATATCTGAACAAGATGCGCGTGAAAATCTTTCAAGAACCGGACTAAACAAAAGTCAAGGACAAGCTTGTGAAATTGTTGAACCGATGGATCCAAAAGAAAAAAGAGAACTATATGCATTTGATTGTTCCGGTTCTGTTGCTTCTATTACTGGTTCAGTTAATTATTTTCAGATTCTGCTTCGAATAATTGATAAAAGTTCTAAAAATTCAATGTTTATTCGTTGGGATGAATGTTCAACTATTTGCTCACTTCCACAAATTATGGGTTGGATTATGTCAAAAAAAGGATATAACGGAACAAGTCCAATATGCTTTATTAAAGATATCCCTGCGGATTTTGGTCAAAATGATACTCTTGTTATTGTGTCTGATGGACAAATTCCTTCATACAGTGCTCAAAGTTTCTGTCAGGCAATGAATGAGCGATTTCCTTTTGGAAAAAAATTCAAGCAAATTCAGGTCATTTTGATTAATACGGGCGGAGCAATTGATAAATCAATCGTTTCTGCTTTTACAAAATACGACTGTCCATTTGTTTTGGAAATCTATGAACAGAATGGTTCCCTGAAATCACGAGAAGAAGAAAACTTTTTCAAATTGTTTGATAAACTTCGTGATATGAAGAATCTTTTGGAGTTCACGCCAGAAGTCAGAAAGTCTATTCATAATCTTGCGCTTGGTTGTTCTTCAAATGACCGGATAGTTGTAGAACTTCGCTCCGAAATTAAGCGACTTATGCGCAAATTTCAAGAAGAGTTGGACAGAGCTCCCCCAGCAGGAAATCCAACTCTTGCTGAATTTACGTCTGAGACCGGAAAAGAAAATCTATCGATTTCTATCTTGGAGAGATGCGTCAAGAAGATGACTTCTGATTTTCACTTGAAAAAAGCGACGGATGGAAATCCACTTCTGATTCTTATTCAAACTGAAAGCGATATTACACATAGATTGCTTGATTTTGGAATTAACTCCGGATTACACAATTCTGGAAATGTTGTTTCTGGTTTGGCTGTTGCAAATGCAAGTGTTGCGGAAGAAGTCAATATTGATACTTGTGCAATGGAGGATTCTTGTAATTTTGAGGACCCCATTTTTGGAGGTCTTTCAATTGCGATTGTTCCAATTGCGAAAGGCGAACCACTACTTCCACCTGGAAATATTTCTCAGATGAGGAAATTACCGATGTTGTTGGGTGTTAATGATGGAATCTTTATGGCTCCAATTGGATTGGATGGATTTGCTGGAATGGTTCAACATTCACAGAATTCTAATCTTTCACATCCTCTAACAAGAGCCGCAATGCGTGATGCAGGATTCCTCATATTTCCGGAAAAAGCGACGGATGAACAAAAAGCAAGTATCGTAAAATTTAACAATTCTGCGATTGCGAAGCTTTTATTCAATGGAAAGAAGATTGGTGATCTCACCCTTTTCTACTTCTGTTTCGCCATCCGTATGTTGTCAGTCTCATTTCTTCAAGAGTTCAAACCTCAAATTGAGGAAGAAATCCGATGGAGATTAAAAAACTCGATTACTTGCGCGACTTTGTGTGGCCCATCAACTGAGTTTCCTCACGACAAGATGAGCATTCTGAATGCTCTTATTTTCACTGTTTTGTCTGCATGTGTTTGTGAAACATCCGCTCAAAACCCGCTTCTCATGCACATCTCTTATCTTTCGAAGATTAAAAAACTTTTGGAGATTTCGAGTGTCAAATTACCAGTTGAAATCAAGAAACATCTTGAACTTATTCAGAATGCGATGAAACTTCTCAACGTAAATAAAGACGATCAATCCAAAAATGGTGGAAAAATGAGGTTGCTTGGATATCGGAACATCATCGGTTGGAAGTTAATAACCGTTGATGGATCCTTTTATCCAACCGGCGTTCGTTTGGATGAAGAAGAACAACTTGAACAGAATGAGATATTCAAGGGAAGTCTTAAAGAAATTGTCGGATTTCCAATTGAAATTGATATGTTTTGCTCATTGTATGACTTGTTCATCAAAGATAATGACTTCTTGAAGCTTCCACATATCCCTTTTGGATTACCGATTGAGGTCTATCCTCGCAATTTCACATTGTTTAAATCGACGGACGAAGATTTTCGAAAGGCTGTTGTTGATTACGTCAAAGATCGAAAATTTAACAAATTACCATCATTCGATTATATGTGTTCAAAGCTCTACATTACAAAACCAGACCAGCTTCTTACAAGCGAAGTTTGGGATGAATTGGTTGCAGGTGAATTGGACACAGACGAGAAGATTGCGTCATTCTGTGAAACGTATAAGTTTGTTCCCAAATATGTGAGTGGTTGTGGTAGCTATTATCATAATGGAATACCGCGAACAGGACATAGCACACGTTATGGAAGAAGAAGACGTCGTGAGTGGTGTGGCCTATCAAAATCTGAACAAAAGGCTAGATGCAATGGTCAGTAAATTTTTTTCAATGTTTTGAAAAATTATAATATTATATGAATATATATGGACTCGGGTAAAAAAGTAAACTTGAAAAAACACGTGGCGACCGAACGTAAGAAACACAAGAAAGCAGTAAAAGAAATATGTCATGATAAGAAATGTGAGAAGGTTCCTTCTCCAACGCGTATTCCATTATCGGATGACCATGTTCTCTCTCACTTTGGATATTCAGAAGTTAAGAAAATGTCTTCTATTGCGCGTCATCGGGCGTTAGTTAGCGCGATTAATTCATTGCGTCATCATCACGGAGAACACAGTGCCCTTATTACAATTATACACGAACTTGTCGCAAGATACAACTTATTACATAAAAGAACTCCTGACGTGGCGAAAATTATGAAGCGGGATTCAGAGTGGGTGTCCGCTTTGCTTGAAAAATGGAAACGCGCGCATACCAAAAAATAATGTTAAATTTGATAAAATTGATAGTAAAAACAATATTTTTTTACCATATTATCGGATCAGAAATGTTAAAATCAACAATAAAATCCCGTGAACATTTAGGCAATTTGTCTGATGAACAAAAAAGGTTAATCCGCGAAGAAATTAAAGGTCGCGCAGGTACGACGATGTATCCGTTTTTAGTAGATGTGAATGAGAAATTCCTCTATTTTTTAAAGAATGAAGAATTGGTTTGCATGAATCTAGAAGAAGAAAATGGTGTTTATTACTTCTGGTTTGATAATAGATTCATTCAAGTAAAGATTGCGTCAGGAGACTGCATCATTATTGATTTAAATCGTAATTGCATCGAGTACTTTTGTGTTACTGATTTTTTTCAGAGTAAACTTATGAACACACATTATTTTTTCTTGTACCGTTTGCTCATGCAAGAAAAAATAGGTTGTCTGAATCGAAATAAAGTAAGTTCTTTATGCATTTATTTCAACCCGGATAGAGTTTTCGGACATATTCAAAGAATCGGAAAACCATCTCTCAAAACTCCTTCTGGTTGCTTGTCAATCCATGAAATGATTCGAGCCATCGAACTATTCATTACTTCTAGATTTTCATCATGTTTTATGAGTAATCTAAATTTTTTTCAAAAGGCTCTTTTGGAAAATCGTGCATTACCATCACAGAGACCATCAGTTGCTGGACATTATGGAGTGCGAATGTTTCTCATGTCAATGTTTGAAAAATTACCATTCTTTGGAATGATATCTGAAATTATGCGCAGATTTGTTGGGAAATCTATGACAGGAATTTATCCAAAATTGTTTGCTAAAAAATTTTTTAAATGGATGTGTGATTCTATTTGTTTGAAAATGATTCAGATGTTTATCAGAGATCCAATTCGTTTACGACAAGCAACTGATACAATAAAGGAACTTATTCTATCATCTTCAAGCATAATCAAAATTGAATCTCCTGGTTTACTAACTACTATCCATAACTGTGTTTCTGCCATGTTAATAAAGAACAACTCTCGTCTTAAAGGTTTAGATGAAAAACGTAAGAAATGGTTTGATGAAGCTGTTCGCAAGGATCAAGAAGAACTTCAACGCGAACGCGAAGGCGAACTTCAAAAGAAACGTTTGAGACAGGAGTTTAAACTAGAAATTGAGGGAATTCAAGAAGAAGTATCTCATGTAAATGGTCGTATATGCAGGTTGGATGAATTTGCAAGTGGCGGAATCGCGATTGAAGAAAAATGTGAGGTTGAACATAGAATTGATGAACTTGATGAATTCGAAAAATTTGAATAAATTATTGAATTTATTCAATATTATAAAAATTGATGGTAAAAAAAATAATTAAAATTATATTAATTAATATCTTTTATTTACCATCAATGAGTTTATTTGAGTTATTAATGAAAAACTTTCCAGAATACGTTATTTCTTTGAAAAATGACGTGATTTGTGTTAAATCGGAAGAAGAATCTAGTTTTGATCTAGATTTACTCAAGCGTCTTGGCATTTTCTCGTTCAAGTATGGAACAGTTATTGTTCATCTTCCGAATCCAGAATCTTCGAATTACAATGACGAGATGATACAGCTTATCACTCAGGTTTTGTCTAACAAAGGACTTTCCACAAACTATGGAAAGACCATTGCGGCAGTCCGAGCCATCCTGTTCCAAGTTCAAAGAGGAAAAAACCTCATATTATGCGTGACTGAGCTTGGAAACATGCGTCTTTCAACAAATTTGACCTGTTCAAATCACATATTTATTGAAAGAGACAAAATTTTTCTTTCAGAATTTCTTGCTGATTCTGATAATTACAGGAGTGGACGGCAAACAACATACAGCTGGAATCATGACACGAGCACGCTGTCTGAGAATTACAATGGTCGTTGCTTCAATGCGGGACCACATGAAACAGTCGATTCCCTTTTTGCGATGATCATTTCAGAAATTTACCGATTTGTGGACCACATTACAGACATGCGTTCTAAGCGCATTGGACGTTTGGACGAAGGCAACATGGAACGCCATATGCAGAAGCCATACAACACGAGTGAACAGTTGGAAAGTGAGAACAAAAAGCGAATTGTTGAGTTTTGCGATATTCATCCCGAAACATTCAGTCCAATTTTGGTCCAAGATAAGGATTTTTCGGATGTCGAAGAAGAAACAGGAGATGAAACTCCTTCTCTCGGGAAGCGAACACGAAGTTGCGAGTGAACTTTCAGGTCGATGGCCCAAGAACACTATTATAACTATTCGTATTGATATAAAAATTCCTCTTATTTACATCACACGAATTTAGACTGGACCGCAAATTATAACAAGAAAACTGACTTTACCACTTCTGGCTTAATGGTCGAATCATTGAAATTGATAACGCGAACGGAAAGTGCTTCATTGTGAACTTTGGTAAAAATCGCCTTGAATACTTTTGTGTTCATGATTTTTTTAAGACTGCACCGAAACGCGAAAGCGTGGGAGAGAATCGGATAAAGATGACTATTCATTTCTAAAATTCAAAAAATTCGAATAAATTATTGAATTTTTATTCAATATTATAATAATTGATTCTAAAAATAACTTTATTTTTAGCATATAAATCCATTCCATTAGAGAAAATGAATCAACAAGAAGGAATTGCACTTTCTACGAATAATAAAGTAACCGCAGAGAGATTGCGCGAACAAATGATTTTTTGTGAAGAAATTGCTCAAATTGATAGAGAAGCAAAATTGGCTTCGATTGGCTCATATATATTAGATATGTTTGCTGATGACTTATGGAGTCTATAAATCTCATGTAGATGGACCCAAAACACTATTATAACTATTCGTATTGATATAAAAATTCCTCTTATTTACATCACACGAATTTAGACTGGACCGCAAATTATAACAAGCAATCTGCTCCGCCGGTGGAACTAATGGAAAAGGAGGATTGGGATTGTATGGTTGTCCCGACTTTGGTTGGGGCGCTGGTCTCTTTGAGGTGTCGGGAATATCCGCACAACAACCAAAACCACACGGCTGATTCGTCTTACCGACGGGAACGCAAGGATTTAATTCGAGTGTTTCTAAATAGCCATACGCTTTCGAAATAACGACAATTCGGGGGAATTTTTGGACCTGACAGAACACTGACTCTTGTGTTCCAGGTTTTGAAATATTACATCCAAATGACATTTAATTTTATATAGAAAATATTATTTTTTTGCTAAAATATATATAAATAATACTATAAATATAACAATATATACTAAAACATAACAAAATGAACTAAAATATGTAATAAAATAGTATCTTATTTTATTTTTTTTATATAATTTATTATTTATATTTACATTTTTATATCCAAGATGTAATAAAATACTATCTAAATATGTAGCTCCATTCCCATGAATAAAAAATGGTTGGTTATTATTGTGATATATCTTATTGTTTTTTATTTTTATATGTGAATTAATTGAATCAAATGGTCTATCAATTGTTAAAAATAATTCATTATTTATATCAATATAAATATCATTTGGATTACTTTTACAATATTTTGTTAATAATTGTTGATCATCTATGGTATTATCACCGGTATATACTTGTTCTAATATATATAATATATCTTTTACATTTCCAATATATGTCCCTGCATTTAGTGATAATTTATTACAATTACCAAAATAATTATTTACATTTATGTAATTAAAAAAATTAAAAAAATTATCTATTTTTATTTTATTTTCTGCTATTACTATTTTACAATTACTTTTTTTTTTTATTTGTAAAAATACATTTGTTATTTCATCTAAATTACGAACACATATAACATCATACCCATCAATAAAACATACTATATCATTTGGATCTAATTTTTTAAGATGTTGAATCATTTTATAGAATCTGAATGTAAAACCAGTCCATTTTTCTCCATATCCTAATACTGTTAAAGGAATTCCATTCTTTTTACAAGAATCAACTAAATATGGAAAATATAATTCAGAATTTGTTGCGATTGTTATTATATGAGTTTTCATTTAATTTTATATAGAAAATATTATTTTATTACTATTAATATATTATATATTTATGAATAATGTTGCTTTTTGTTTTATAGTTAAGGATGGAGATAAATATTTAGAAAAAAATTTGATGAAAATAATTAAATTTGGAGATTTATATATAGACAATTATCGATTATATTATGTTGAAAATGATAGTGTTGATAAAACAAATGAAATATTACATAAATTTAAGAAAAACTATAAAAATTTTTATGGAGAACATCTAAAATTAGATGGAAAACATTCAACTGAATTATGTAAAAATAATAATGATTATAATTGTTCTAATAGAACAAGAAGACTCGCTTTTATAAGAAATCAAGTGTTAAATCAAGCAAAACAATGGAAAGAATGTAAGTATATGATTATGTTAGATTTGGATTTTATAGATTTTGATATGAAAGAATTATATAATATGTTTAATATAATTAAAAATGATAAAGATATAAATGGAATTTTTGGTATGTCAGTATCACATAAAAGTTGTGTATATGATATTTCTGCAATAAAACCATCATATAAATTAATTGAAATATATTTAAAAAAAAGATTAGTTAAAGTTGATTCTGCTTTTAGTGGATTTGGTATATATAAAATGAAATATATAATTGATAATAATATAAAATATAATGAAAAAACAAATGATATTGAACATATTGATTTTAACAAAAAAATAAAAAATCTTTATGTATATTCAAATTTTACACCAATATATTATAGTAATAGCGAAGTATGCTTTGATTATATGATTATTACTATTTTATTTATATTTCTTATTGTATTCAGTGGATATTTTAGTAAAGTAATCTCAATATTTTTAGCGCTTTCTTATATTTTAAAGTTTCAAAATGACAATAAAAAATTTCAAGATTACAATAAAATTTGTTAGTCATTTTATACCATTATTTTTACAAGAATCAACTAAATATGGAAAATATAATTCAGAATTTGTTGCGATTATTATTATATGAGTTTTTATTTAATTTTATATAGAAAATAATATTTTATTACTATTACACCGACCGAAAAGAAAAATGATACAAAATAAATGGCTTAAAAAAAATAATATTATATATATTAGTTGAGAAGAACAGATAAAAAGACGTAGTCTTTTATTTTGTCTCATTTTTCTTTTCGGTCGGTGTAATTATATTTAGTGGATATTTTAGTAAAGTAATCACAATATTTATAGAAATATATTATGTTTTTATGCTTCAAAGTGAATATTATAATTATAAATATTTATAGAAAATATAAATATAAATATAAATATAAAATCTCAATTATAATTATGAATATAAACCATCAATGTTATCGAAAAGAAAAAATAAGCACATATAACAAATATGACGAACAAATTATTTTTCCAAATGTTGATATGACATATGTTCTAATAATGGTAGGTTCAAAACATGAAGAAAATGTTCGCAGACAATTGAATGATTATCCATTTACGCGGAATATATATATTCAATGGAATTACGGATTCAAAAATTGTAGCAAACATTTAACAAAACAAAAAACAGATTCTGATTTATCAGATGCGTATATGATTGCTTTTAGTGATGCGATTCAATATAATTATGAAAGAATTCTAATACTTGAAGATGATTTTATTGTAAATGGAATAACTAATATTGATAGAAAAAATATTTATAATTTTTTAGATATATATAATCCAGAAATTTTAACACTTGGAAGTATTCTAATAAAATCAGATGATAAATATTTTTTGAATAATAATTTTTTACAGATACATAAAAAATATGGAACACACGCAATGATATATAATAAAGATGTGATTAATAAATTATATATAAAATTATATAATGATAAAACAAACATTGATGATTTAACAAATAAAATATGTAAAATGTATAGTTATAAATTATATTTAATTATTCAATTATTTCCAAAAACTGAAAATAGAAATAATTGGCATTCTAATAAATTTCAACAATTATTTAGTAATTTTGTTATTTGGATAATTGGCCTTGATAATGAAAAAAAATATATAAAAGCATATAAATTAATACATAATATTCATTTTAATAAAAAATATAAAATTATTAAAAAAATACTGAATAAAATTGGATAGTTATTTATTATATTTCTTTATCATTATATATATGAATAACGTAATAAATATTAAAATATAAATTGAAATATAACACATCGCACTAAAATAAGTTGATATAAAATATTTAAATTTATATTTTTTATATAATATATTATCTATATTTACATTCTTATATCCAATAAGAGATAATGTGCTATCTAAAAATGTATGCCCATTTCCATGAATAAAAAATGGTCTATTATTTTTATGATATATCTTATTATTTTTTACTGTTAAATATGGATGTATTGAATCAAATGGTCTATCAATTGTTAATAATAATTCATTTTTTAAATCAATATAAATATCATTTGGATTACTTTTACAATATTGAACCATTATTTTTTGATCATCTAATGTATTATCACCTGTATATACTTGTTCTAATACATATAATATATCTTTTACATGACCAATATACTGTCCAGTATTTAGAAATTTATTTTTACATTTATCAAACACGATTTTTTCATTAATAGAAAGACAAAAATAATAAATATTATTTGTTATTATTTTATTTTCTGCGACTACTATTTTACAATTCGTTCTTTTTTTTAATTGTAAAAATACATCAGTTATTTCACGCAAATCACGGACACATATAACATCATACCCATCAATAAAACATACTATATCATTTGGGTCAAGTTTTTTAAGATATTGAATTATTTTATCAAATTTAAAAGAAAATCCACTCCATTTTTCACCATATCCTAATACTGTTAAAGGAATTCCATTCTTTTTACAAGAATCAACTAAATATGGAAAATATAACTCTGAATTTGTAGCAACCGTAATGATATGAGTTTTCATTTAATTTAATACAGAAAAAAATATCATAATCTCTTAAATGGAGAATATAAACATAGAAGACATCAACTCAAATTTAGAGGTCCGTTATAAAAATGATGATATTTACACATATGCTGGGCGCGTCCTTATTTCAGCAAACCCATTCCAACAAGTTTCGACGCCACCGCATATTCATAAGATGGTTAATGAAATTCTAGATTCCCAAACAAAGAAGCATTCAGTTATGATAAGTGGCGAGTCCGGCGCCGGAAAGACAGAGACTACTAAAATAATCATCCAACACCTCGCAAAAATAATGAATTTATTTCAGTATAACCTCATTTTAGAAGCGCTCGGGAACGCCTCGACTCCCCGAAATCACAACTCATCCCGTTTCGGGAAATACATCGAAATCAACATAAATAATAATGAATATAGCTCAAAAATAACGACATACCTTCTTGAAAAGACGCGGATAGTATCAACGAAAGAATCGAACTATCATATTTTTTATACGTTCGGCTATCAATCAAATGTCCCAACTTATATTTCCGAACCGCGACCTGAATGGGATTCATCATTTCTCCAAAAAGACAATTTCCGGCAATTATGGTTAGATACCAACCTAGGGAATGACACATGGATTCATTTTGAAAAAATAATGGAATTTTTAATCAATCTTCTCTATGGGCGATTTGAGTCTAATATGGAATGTTTTACGACGGATGACCTAAATCGAGTTTTGACGAAGAAAACGATTACGAGTAATGAAGAGACTATAGTCATCGATTTGAATGAGGCGGAGATGGCCCAGACACGGAATACAATTGTTATGAAAATATACGAGAATTTATTTGATGGGGTTGTCGCCCTTATAAATCGGAAAATAAATAATCAACCAATTATTCCAGCGAAACAATTCAATATACTGGACATATTCGGCTTCGAAGTTTTTGAAAAGAATGGGTTCGAGCAATTATGTATAAATTTCACGAATGAATGTATCCAAACACTATTCAATAAATACGTATTCGAAGAGGAAATAAAGCTCCTTGAAGAAGAGGGAGTCCCACACGAGAGTATCACATTTCAATCGAACCGCCACATCATAGATTTTTTTCAATTGAAGCCGTCTGGATTTTTTCCTATTCTTGACGAAAAAACGCTATTAGATGCTAAGTCGGACGCCAGTTTAATTGCGTCTCTACCCAAAAATGAAGCTGTATATAGAATTGTTCGAGAGAAAATAATAATAAAACATTATGCGGATTCCGTTGAATATACAGTTGGTGATTTTTACAAGAAGAATGTCGACCGAATTTCATCTGATGTTTCCGGTTTCATTGCGAAAATAATGAAATCATCACCGATTTTTATCCAGACGAAACAGCCCATAAACAAAAGAGGATCCATCGGTGTTAGCACGATATCGTCGCAGTTTCGTCAGAAGCTGAACGAATTGATGAATGAGCTAGAATCTTCATCACTCCATTTTATCCGGTGTATTAAACCGAATGATGAGCACATTCCCAAAAAGTGGGATGTTGAAAAGGTTCGGAATCAGCTGAATTATTGCGGGATAATGAGCGCACTTAAAATAGCAAGACAGACACTTCCTATAAGAATGAAAAATGAATTATTTGATAAAAAATATGAGATACTATTTACGCAAACTGCACTCGAAGATATTTTACTGCGTGAAGGAATCATGGTGGGAAAGACCATGTATTTTTATACAAAACAAACTGAAATGAAACTACAAGAATTGCTAGATATAGAAATTAAAAGAGTATTTCAAGTATTTTTTGGAATAGTCCGGCGATTGAGACCGATACAAAACTATTCAAATGTGATAATATCCCTTCAAAAAATAAAGTGGGCAATTATTATTCGGAAATCAAGATTAGAAATGAAATCGAGAAAAAAAGTTCGATTATGGGAAAATATTGGAATAAAAATACTTCAAAATAAATATTCAGAAAATTTATTAAAAACTAAGAGAGATGTTTATATCCAAAGAAGAATTCAACAACAGAAATTATGTGCGATGAAGCAAATTATATTGTTTTTAATGCGCCGGTTTGAACAATTAAAATATATTACGGAATATAATATTTATAAACATTCATATAAATCTGAATTAAATGAACTGGAAGCGCGTTTATTAAAACAAAAGGATGCTGAATTAAATGAACTAAGAGAGAACTTATTAAAACAAAAGGATGCTGAATTAAATGAACTAAGAGAGTATTTATTAAAAGAATCAAAAGATAAATTTAATGATGATAAATTAGATGAATTAGAATCTAGTTTATTAAAACAAAAGGATGCTAAATTAAATGAATTAGAAGTGCGCTTATTACAAAAATATCATACAGATTTAAAACAACAGAAAGACAAAATGGATGAATACAGATGGGCCCTATTACAGCAAATTGAAACTGAATTTACAACTGGAAAAGAATCCGAAATAAAGAAATCATATGAAGAAGAATTCGATGAATACAAGCGCCTAATAGGTGAAAAAATGGTTCAATTACAAATTGAAAATATGGAATTGAAAGAAGAAAATATTCGACTTATTAATTCAATCAAAAATAAAAAATGGACATTTTTCGATAAATTTTTTTCATAGTAATATTGAATATTATTACCGAACCTCTTTATCAAATTCTCCGCTCATATTATATACAATTCCAGCGGGAACTTTATCAGCAATAACTAAAAATTCTCTTTTATCTGGAGTATAAGTGAATGTCCTCTCCTTCTTCCATTTTCGAACCTTTGAATCAACAAGCAAATTCTTCTCAGTCCCAATACAAGCCGTTATAAAATATCGAAATAAGCAATTTGAAAATTCATTCTCTCCAGTCCGCGCAAAATAGTATTTCTTCGCCCTATCTAACTCATATAAACAACATTCTACAATATCTTTACGGTCCCTAATATTATAACACGCCGACAAATAATACATAAAATAATAATAAAGAACGAGTGAATGATAAGATGATATCTTTATTTTATTATATAATACATATGGAACACATTTCTCATTCAATTCGTAAATAATAAGTAGAATATGACCATCATTATTCTCTGGTGAAATAATATATCTGATCGGAATATATTTTAAAAATGGATGATACTTCTTTATTTTAATCTTACCAAACTGTTGTAAATCCTTTAATATAGCATTCGGATTCTGAGCTCCAACCTCAATATATTTAACTTCTGGCGAATAATAATCAACCAGTCCAGAGCTTTTCATATAAGCATAATACGCAATATCCCCAAAAAATATAACATCATCCCTTTTGACAATATATTCATATATCTTCTTTTCCATTTCCGTTTTTACATATTTACTCTTCTTTTCAACAAAATTTCTAGGTTTTTCAATTGGGAAATACTTCTCTAACTTTTGTAATCTCTCATAGTCTTTCTTCCATCTAAACATACTCTGTTGTGGATTCGTAAGAGATACGAGCATATCAATTTTCATATATTTCGGTAATACATAATTCATCCCATTAATCGTTTTATAAGGAATCAAATTGTATATCCTCTCTGGAATATAGACAATATCCGCAACTTCTTGAAAATAATTAAATATTTTATAAACCCCAGCGTGGACCCCCTCGCGAATATCAACATACTTAAATCCGGCCTTAAACAGTTCATTTCCTAATTCAACGCAGTGCTTTTTTGGCATAGGACTATAAATATCAAAATCAATGATTTTACCTTCTCGATTCTTATATATTTTATCATCATCCGGCATGAATTTATTCAAAGATACCCCGCCATATATTTTCAACTTATTCCGCATAATGAATTTTTCAACAATATCAATCTGTTTTTTATAATCTTCTAATCCGATATTTGGAATATCTGAATTTTCAGTCTCTATTTTTTCAAGAATGGCCGGAAGCTCTTCATAAAACTTCTTTGAATATATTTCATATTGATTCATATTTATATTATATATGATTATATTTTTAAATCAGAATCATTCGCAACTTTATCAGGTCGATGAATAAAATTGAGCTCGTGATTCCATTCTTTCTTTTTAAATTCAATCTGAGGAGTAGTCCTTGGACCAACACAAACATTTTGTAATATTTCAAACTTAGGGCTCTTTGAATTATTTCTCGTCTTTATTAAATATCCAATATCATCAGATCCCTTCTTACCGGATCGCAACATTTCCAGGCAAAGAAAAAGAAGAACCCCGTGATAATTCACGTGTTTATAACCGCTACACACAATATAATTCATTGAGTAATCGAAATGATAAATAGTTAATACCAGTACCTTATTATAATAAACCTTATATGCCTTCTTCTCAAAATAAAAGATGGGCTCTTCCTCTTGAACATCGACATCGTGCACTTCGCGAATGCGTCCAATGAAGTCCTCTGGCTTCTCATGATATAAGTGATAATCTCCCTGATATGGACCATTTTCCGCTCCACACATAAGATGATATGTATAATATCCTGTCATAATATAAGACCCATCGGCCTCCCTATGAATAAGGGACAACACACTTTTATGAATATCTGTTGTATGTGGGATATAAACTACTTTTTCGGGGTGCTTATTCCATTTATCAATTTGCCCCTTCCATAAAAAGGGCTCAATCTCCAAATTTTCTTTCCACGCTAAATAATTAAATTTAGGGGTCATGTATTCATAAAGTAATATAGGAACCATTAACATCCCATTGAAATTCAGACGCGCTCCATATAGCAAAACGGAATCCACGTGCTTAGTAATAGTAGGGTTCGTTTTAACAACAACGACCGCAACTTCAAAATTGACATCGACGTTCAACCGATCTGAATAAATATCATTGCGCGCTTTCACATAGAGGTGCTTCATCTTAAAGAGTTCATCTGCTATATGTCGGGTGCTCTCCTCAATATTATCACAATACACGTAAAGTGGTTCAAGAAGCCATTCCGCCTGATTGGGGTCGTCAGTAATTGTAATCTCTCCACTCACAATTTTATGCTTCCAGTCGAACATCTTTAAATTCATAATGAACGTATTATCTTTCATTTTAGAAACAATCGATAAAACATCCCTTTTAACGGAAAGTTTTGTTTCAATTTCTTTTTTTGAAAGGATTTTTCCTTCTTTTACAATAGTATCAATTTCTGACATACTTATTATATACTATTATTTTTATACTATTTTTTTTCTAAATATAAAATAGTAATTATGCTTTGGGTTTCACAGAATATGAAAGAATTTCCAGAATGGATAAATACAAAATTTATAAAATATCGGATTAAACAAGTTGAAAATAAGTCGACAAAATGGGACTATCGACCATTCCAAAAATTTATCAGGGACTACTTATCAATAGATTCCCCATATCGTGGTATATTGCTCTATCATGGCCTCGGGAGTGGTAAGACATGTTCAAGTATAGCAGTCGCCGAACATCTGAAAACAAAAAAGAACGTCATTATTTTATGTCCTGGAAGTCTCCGAACAAATTATATAACCGCCCTAATGGGGGACTGTGGTGTCGATTATACGGATAAGGACTACTCCAAAATTTATACGTTCATTAGTTATAATGCGCCGAATACTCTCGAACAATTACAGAAGATTTCATCACTTGATAATCACACTATTATAATAGAGGAAGTCCATAATCTGATTTCAATGATGGTCACAAAAAGTAAAAAAGGCCCAGAGATTTACAGGATGCTAATGGAAGCGAAGAATGTGAAAATAGTTGGATTAAGTGGAACCCCCATTATTAACTACCCATTTGAGGTTGCCCTTTTATCAAACATACTCCGTGGCTATATTCACGTCCCGACCCTCTTCCTAAAATCGGTCAAAGATAAGGGACGAGGAATCGACGTCCAATTGGAGGAACTCCGAAAGAAATTAATAACTGTTGAGGACATTGAATATATCGACGTTTATCAGCGATATGTATATTTATATACACGGGGGAGTGAGTATGATGCGACGGTCCGCGCAGTTATTAAAATGGCGAGCGAGTCCGGAATTAGCCTAGATTTTATTGAAGTGGCGCGATACACTTTATATCCGGAAGATGAGGATGAATTTCACAGCTACTTCATACAAGAAACAATGGAGGGTGATGTTCTAAAAAATGTAGATATGCTCAAAAGGAGAATGCTCGGAATAGTGAGCTACTACCGTGGAGGGAAGCCGATTTACTATCCCACTGTTAATCCAGTAAATTTCGAGTATGTTGAGATGAGTCCATACCAATTTCTAAAATATAAGGAAATCCGAGATGTTGAAATGGATAAAGAGAAATCTAGTGTTGTTCAAAAAATGATGGGAAAAATTGGGAATACAAAAAGCAAAAATAGGTCCCAGAACAAGATATCATCCCTTTTTAAAGTGTTCAGTCGCCAATTCAGTAATTTCACGTTTCCCGAGGAAATTGAGCGCCCGTTCGTCCGGAAATTCCTGAAAGATGCGCGTAAGAAGATGCTAGATAAGAAAAAGAAGAAGTCATATAAAGAGCTCGAAGAATTGGAGGAAATGGAAAAAGAGGACAAGAGGGCGAATGACATTCTAAATGCGAAAGATAAATCACTAATTGAAAAAGCACTGAAAGAGCTAGAAGCAAAGAAGGAGACATATCTTGTAAATACGGAATTGGGATTGAAAACATATTCTCCAAAATGTCGAAGATTCTGGAAAATATGGATAAGAGCAATGGGCTCATTTTCGTATATTCTGCATTCCGGTCATTGGAAGGAATCGGAGTATTTGCGCTGGTTTTGGAGGCGAATGGGTGGGAGAGATTCAACTATTTAGAGCCCGAGAATTCAGATGGGGCAAAAAAATTCGCGATCTATTCTGGTGAAGAATCGGAGACCGCACGTAAAGTTATACTTGACCTTTATAATTCAAAGGAGAATATGTATGGAGAGAAATTGAAGGCCCTTTTGGTGACAAGCGCCGGAGCGGAGGGTTTAGACATGAAAAATATCAGACAGGTTCACGTTATGGAGCCCTATTGGCATGATGTTCGGACATCGCAAGTTATTGGACGGGCAAACCGCTTTTTATCGCACATGGACCTCCCCGAAAAAGACCGGATTGTTGATGTATATAGATATTTTTCGGTTGTTGGAAAAGACGATGCGAAAGCCCATGATGAAAAACAAACGACCGATGAATATATGTATGAGATTGCGCAAAAGAAGATGAAGGTGACAGAAGAAATTAAGAGAATAATGAAGGATATTGCGGTCGATTGTAAATTGAATGCAGTGGATAATGAGAAGGAAATCAAGTGTTTCAGTTTTGGACTAGACTCCAAAGGTTTAGCGTATAAAGCAAATATTAAGGATGATTTCGTTTATGAGAAGACTGAAATGAAAATGAAGACGGTTCATAAGAAATTGGAGCCGATGTTTTTAGATGACGATAATAATTTAGTGTGGGTTGATAAAAAGAAAAAGAGCTTGTGTCATTTTCATAATAAGGAATGCAAGAATCCATTAAAAGTGGCTCCCAAAAGTGTTCGAAAAGTTGGGGTAGATATGGAAACTTTAGATGTGTATGATATTTTAGATGTCGAAAAACCAATCCGTTTAGGGAAAGTTCGTAAAGATGGAAAAATTCATTAATTGGAAACAAAAATAATTTTGTTTGTTTATAATATAATGAAAGGTGGAAATTCTGATTCAATGAGTTCCGAAATTCAAGGATTCGACTATGATGGTGTTGACCAATATGGTTTAGTTGATATGAAGGGTGGAAAGAAAGGAAAAGGAAAACCTAAAAAAAATTCTTCTTCAAAATTTAGTGATTTTGACTTTGAGAAAGAATGGAAAGAGTTTGAGCAAAGCTATAACCAGAAATATGGTGGCGCTTCTAAAAAGAGGAAGACTTCTTCTTCTACTAAGAAGAAACCAACTAAAAAGGCATCTTCTTCTACTAAGAAGAAACCCGCTAAGAAACCCGCTAAGAAGCCTAAGGGTAAAACTCAGAGAGGAGGTGGTGATGAATCAGGAGCAACTTTTGCGCCTGCGAATTTTTTTGATGCAAACGCAACGATGAGTTCTTCTTCAAATGATCAATCCAAGGGTTCTCTTGTTGATGGACTTTATCCTCATTCCCCTAATAATGCAACAGTCGACATGACGGGTGGTTCTAAGAAGAAGAAAGTTCCTAAGGCAAAGAAGCCCAAAACCGCAACTAAGACTACTAAGCCCAAGAAAGATAAGAAGGATTCTAAGAAGGATGCTAAGAAAGATACAAAAAAGACTGGTAAGAAGGTATCTGTTTTAGACAAAATCAAAAAATTCTTCGCAATGTAGGTGATTCACGCAGAAGATACGGATGACATTTTACAAAATGCAAAAATAATTTCTTATATATTTGTTTTTTGAACAATATTCTATTTATAATTTTCCAAAAACAAGAGTTTTGGAAAAATTTAGTCCTAGTCCGAACCAGGATCCGAATCATATTGACATCGGTCATACTCGTTCAATGCCAATAAATCGCTGATAAAGTCTGGAATTTCGGGACGGTCTTCATCTTCATCATATGGACGAATATATATTGTCGCGACAATTTCAAACCCAATCATTTGGAATCTATCGAGTTGATGACTTTTTGCAAGAATACATCTATCACCTTCTTTTAACAGATAAATTGGTTGTAAATCATCATGCTTATCAGTTTTCCCATCATAATAAATGTAAAGTTGTGAAGGATTCTCCATTCCATCCAATTTTCCATCAATACCAATACAATTACCATACCAATGTTGTTCATTGTAGTCGATAACAGTAAAATTGGATGGTAATTCGAATGAAAACTGGACACCTGTATAAAAAAGATGTTCGTCATCATCCTTCACAAGCACAATTTCTTTTATACAGCAAGTCTGATTCTTAACTAAACAAGATATTACACGATTTTCACTTATTTTTTTGAAAAATGAATTATTACTTTCTTGGAATAAATTAGATGAAATCATGAAGGATTTATCGGTTATACGGTTTTTGAATCTCCAACCAGATCCAATATTCTCTAAATTTATTTTTACAATCCTGTTCTGAAAAATGATGAACAATGTATAAGAATCGATTCTGGTGTAGAATTTATCATCTTTATCATCATAGACCTCACTTTCATTAAAAATCATATTGACATGTAATGGTGTATTATTAGGAGAATGATGGAATACTACAGTTGTTTGTTCATTAAGTATTTCCATAATTAGAGCTGAATTCGGACTATCATTATCATGATAACATTGAATTTCATCCCAATTAGAGCAATTGGGTGATGATGATGATATATGCTTGGATCCTTCCAAATTGAAAGAAATAAGTCCATTTTTACTAATATGAATTATGTTCTGTTCGCTTTCGCTCATTTTTTCAACTTTACATTCCTAAAAATAAATAAAGAATTTTAATCAATTTTTATATTATAATTTCCCAAAAAGACATGTTTTTAGAAAAATTAGTCAGAGTCAGAGTCCGAATCATATAATTGATCTATGGGATAATTGTTCAATTTCATTAAAGAAATGATATATTTTGTAATTTCTGGATCACAGTCTCCTGAATCACCGGATTCCTCATCATCAGATAATCCATAAGTCTCATACTTCATCGTTGCGCCAATTTGAAATCCTCTTAATCTAAATCTTCTGAGTTTATCAATATCAAATGGCACAAGATAATATCGTTTATGTTTAGTTAAAAGAAATATTTTATCATCATCACCATAGTTCATTACGCTGTAATATCCTGGGTAATCTTCTTTTTCATGATTGATAGTTATATGAATTTGATTTGACCAGTCCAAAAATTTAGATGAATGAACAACTTTTCTTTTCGTTTCTATCGTCAATGATAACATAGTAGTTGAATCATCTAAATCATAAGAATCATCATTTATTTTTATTTTAGTCATATTTGGTGGTAATCTGAAGAAAACTTCGCTTGTCGTATAAAAAATACGTTCATCGTCATTCATCAAAGTGATTTGATAAAACACAAATTTTTTTGAACAAGTCTCATCTAAAACTAAATAGACTCTCAAACATTGATTTTCATCATTAAGTAATATTCTAAATGATGTTATTTGAATTGGTGGAATACTGAATGAAAAATTGGTTTTACATTCCTCAAATGAATAATTATCAGATGCATTTGTCAAACGTATTCTTAAAATATGGTCAGTAAAAATGACAAATATTACAATATTATCATCGAGTTTTTCAACTATATGAACATGTAATGGTATACTCCTCGGAGGAGAATGTTCAATCTTAATCAATGTATTTGTATCAATTTGATCAATCCGAATTACAATGAATTGATTTAAAATGTGAAAAGCATCACATATTTTACGCCATTCTTTACATGATATTGATAGTTCAGGTTGATCATTTAGATCAATCTCAGATTGAGCATCAGTATTTAATTGATACTCATCAGTTCCATATTTATGTTTAACACAAATTATTTTAGGTTGTTGTTGTTCTTCTTCGCTTTTGCTCATTTTGTAAACTTTATATTACTAAAAATAAATATACAATTTTAATCAATTTTTATATTATAATTTTCCAAACCGAGTTGGAAAAATTTAGTCAGAGTCCGAACCACAGTCCGAATCCTCTTTATGATTTCGGACATACATGTTCAATTCCTTCAACATAACCTTGATAAACTCCTGAATTTCTGGAAAGTCATCATGATCTTCAAATGGACAAACATATATCGTCGCTACAATTTGAAATCCAATAGTTTGGAATCGATCGAGTTGATCACTTGTCGCAAGAATACATCTTTCACATTCGTTCAAAAGAAAAATTGAATCAGTATCATCAGTTTTATCAGTTTTTCTATCATAGATATATATTGGTAATTCCAATGAATTTCCTTCTGAGTTTAATGTCATCGTTAGAACAACATAATCATTTTCCCAAATGATTTCGATTCCTGTGATATTTGGCGGTAATCTGAAGAAATTTTCTTTCATTTTACCAAAAAGACGTTCATCATCACGGAATAAACAGATTTCAAATAATTCCACTTTTTTCCAACAACGCTCATCCAAAATTAAACAGGCTCTCAAACGTTCATCTCTATCATCTTCAATTATTGTAAATGATGATTCGGTTTCTGAAATACGGAATGAAAAATCGGTTTTACATTCTTTGAATGAAGATGAAGAACCTGATATTTCATTCTCCAAATGTATTCTCAAAATATGGTCATTAAAAATGACGAATATTGTATGACCAGATACTTCATCAAATTTATTCCCATGATAATCACATACAGGACATAGATGTTCAATTATATGAATATGCAATGGTTTACTCCGATGAGGATGTTCAATCTTAACCAATGTATTTTTATCATTAATCTTAATTACAACGAATCTTTTGGAAATGTGATAAGCAATATATGTATTCTCCCAGCTCTTACATGATACTGGTAGTTCAGGTTGATCTTGTAGATCAATCGGAGATTGATTATTTTTATTAAATCGATACTCATTATCATATTCATGTTCAACACAAATTATTTTAGGTTCTTTTTGTTCTTGTTGTTGTTCGCTTTTGCTCATTTTTCAACTTTACATCCCTAAAAATAAATGAATAATTTTAATCAATTTTTATATTATAATTTTCCAAAACAGGTTTGGAAAAATTTATTCATCTTGACCAAACTTGATCAGACCTTCACTTTAGAGATAATGAGGATGTTCTTTTAATAATGCCTGAAAAATTTGTGGCTTTTTAAAGGAAACAATCAATGCTCCAACCTTCTGGTGGAGGCAGCTTGCCATTTCAACCTGAGATTTCAGACGATCGTCGTTGTCATCAATGAGAACAGTAAAAGGTCGATCACAATTTCCATATCTCGTTTGAAAAATAACAATACAACTACTATCTGTCGATGGATAATCATGATCGATGTCGGGGTCACAAAAGATACAGATCCATCCTTTTTCTGCTCCACCATCTGTGGTTCCAGTGACTAAAAAAGACCCAACGCATTCTTCCAAAATTTCACCCGAACTGAAACCGCGTGTCATTTTGATCGTAACATCAAAGCAGGTGTTCAAAACATCAGTCCCAGAACAAGTTTGATCAAGATCAAAGATGAATTCGATTACTTGAATAACCTCGACTCCATCACGTTCAACACGTACTTCGAGTCCTTTCATTCCATGCGGAATCACGGGATGACGCGCAAACACGCGGTTCTTGAGCTCCAAATGAGAGTCATTGAATAGGCTTAGTTTGTGATTTTCATGTGAGACATATTCCAAAACAGTCCCGACCTCGAGTATTAAACAAAGCTTGTCGATTTGATCTTCATACACGATAAATATCGTGAACACGCTCATAACTCCATCATCATATCTTTGGGTGGGTTGTTCCCGTGTTGTAAAATAAACAAACATTGGATCGTTGCGTTTGATTTCAAAATAAACATAATCATCACCGTCTACATTGAATCGAACAAACCACTTGTTTGGACATCCTTTGTCAATTGTCTCAACTAACAAGACTGAACATTTGTCAGTGTCTGAACAATGAAATAATTGTATTTCATCAGTACGAGCAATGTCAGGTTGGTCGTTTGATCGGGTAATTGTGGTTCTTTCATCACTACGATCCCTTTTTCTTAAAACAACAGTATGAAGCATTATTATTTTAATTAGTAATACATGAATTTTGATCGAATTTACCATCAATTTTCCATTTATTTCTTTTCATCTAATGACGTTAAGAATAAAAATAGCTGATTGTCTATTTTACCGAAGTGCCAGCCATTGGGTTCCTCAGTCAGCTCGTTCCTATTCGAAATGTTCCCACTATGACGCAAGCTAATTATAATCCCCTGCCAATCAAGGTCCAACACCTCATCAGTCCTCCCCCGAAGAAACGCTTCTCCCTCACTACACACATCTCCCCCCTCGAACCGCTTCTTCTCCCAAAATCCGCGCTCATAAGCCAAAGTCGCCTCGCTCGTCCTCTTTTCATAACTCATATCGAATGGGGGGACACTAATCATCGATATCATCCGACAAATGTTGAAACTCGCGATGGAAGAACAGCTCACACAGGGCTTCTTTGAGTAATTCAGAAAATTTATACGAAGGCGGACGCTGTTAGGTGGATAATAATCGTCATCATCCATATGAACAATTACGGCCCCCGTCGCCATTTTCGCCCCCATATTCCTCTTTAACCCAATTGGAAGGCGCAATTTGTAGAAGTCGCCATACTCCCTCTTATGAGGGGCTGGAATCTCTCCACCCTCATACTTCGCCACCCACGACTCAAACACGAATTTCCGCTCTTCCTCATTAACATAGTAATACTTTATGCGGTCATCCGCTGGTAAAAGGTCCTTGACGGGGGTGCTACTTTCATCAATGACAATCCACTCTAATTTATCCTTCGGGTAATTCTGCGAATAAAAATTATAAACGGCCAACTTCATAAAATGGTTCCGGTTGCGCGTCGGCGTAATAATGGAAACCATCGGAAGGTCCGCATCCTCAACGGCCTTTATATCGGCCGCGCCCACAATCTTCAATTTCGCAGGTTTCGCGACGTCGCGTTCCCCCAAATTAATCCTCTCTGCGTCTCGCAGGAAGCCGTAATTCACTCCCTCATCCGCCCCCCGAATATCGGAATCGCTATCAAACGCCTCCGCTGGAACGACGACCTGCGGTTTCGCCATATAGACAGGATAATTGAGATGGACATTCTCCAAATAGTATCGATCAATCTCTTTCTCCGTCCCTGAAAGCCCCTCAATTAGCGTATCATAGAAAGATGATGAAACCGCATAGCCGTATGTGCTCCAACTGCGGACCCTACAATAATTATCGGACTCCGCCTTATTCAAGATGTCTACCCAGTTCCCGCCCAAATAAAACATCGACCACTCCGCCGGTAATACAACTTCCCTCAAATCCCCGATGAACTCGATGTCATCCTCCAAAATCAAAACCCGCGGTAGGCCACGGTCGCGGGCCTCTCGTAAGATGTCCAGATGCGACGTTCTACAACCGACGGCGCCTCCATTGGGGTGAGGGGTCGCCTCGTAGAAATTCACGCGCAGGTTGTTCTTGCGGAACAACTCGCTCATATACTCGCGCCGATCGGGGCGCGTCTTCAAGTTGATACAGTAGATTTCCGGAAATTGTGGGGGATTCGGGTTCTTCATCTCAATGAGGCGGTCGAAATTGATGACCTTCTGATGACGGTCGAGCTTCGTCTTCAAGATATCACTATAATCGTCGGCCTGTGTAATCATCGTAGGATAGATACAATAGGACTGGATTGTTGGATGAAGATACTCGCAATAGTATTCATCAATTAGGCGCTTGTCCATATTCTGGGAGGCTTCTTCAATGATGCGGTCATACATGGTATCGCGGACAATGTAGGCATGAGCATACCAATTCGAACAACGCTTCCAACGGTAATAATACTCGTCATATACCTTATTCACACAGGCTCCCAGAAAAAGCATAGACCAATCGCGTGGAAGAGAGGGGAGCTTGAATGGTTGAACGAACTTGGCGTCATCTTCCAAAATGAGGACGTATGGGAGCCTCTTATCACGGGCGATTT
>Ga0214923_10001851_pt1 | contig 29255 bp, 20 predicted proteins | sample LL1510_MetaG_FD_177993 | JGI IMG/M metagenome (GOLD analysis project Ga0214923, IMG submission 177993) | Freshwater microbial communities from Lake Lanier, Atlanta, Georgia, United States - LL-1510 | ecosystem: Environmental > Aquatic > Freshwater > Lake | place: USA: Georgia | collected...
ATCTAGACTAGAAATAATGGAATCGTTTGTTCCTGTAAACCCTATAGCAAACCATTTCTTAAACACTGCGCTATACACTATACCTGTAACCGATGTAAGCAAAGAATTATTTGTAGGGACCCAAGTGGAATTATCTAAACTATATTGTATACATGATTGTGGAGTTAGATTAGATCCAGCAACTAGCCATACCGATTTTTGAATTGGAGCAGGATTTATTTGAGCAGAAGGAAAAATATCAAAGACTTGTTGAATAAATTGACCATTGTCTATTAATTGAATATCTTTATAATTAATGGATGTATTTGAATAGAGAACTTGAGAACGTGTCGGATCACTATATAGTATAAATCCTGTAGGGAGATTGCTTGTATTATTTACAGGAGGCCCATAGTATCGTATTTTAGAAATATTTTGTATAGGAGTCTGAAAATTCAAGATACTGCCATAGGTATTAGGAGTGGGAAAAAAATTACTAGGATTTAATTTGGCCAAAGTAGAAGGATTCCATAGTGTCACTTGATTTCCATCAATACAGTTTTGGACGGTAGAAGAATTAATTGTCGCAGTAGTAAAAGGATCTATAATCGAAAAGATTGGTTTACGTATATAAGTAGAACCAGAATAAGTAACTGTGGAAAAGGGATATGTAAGAATAGAAAAAAATTCTAGACTAGAATCAAACCCACCAGGGCCTCCTAAGTGAAGAGAACCCGCTGCGCCACCACCTCCAACGACTAAAAGAGGTGTTGCCTCTAATACATTGGGGCTAGCAAAAATACCTGAAAAGCCACCACCCTGTAAAGATATTGAATCAGAATTTATAAAATTCTGTAAAATAGTTGTTCCACCTCCACCATATCTAGGCTGTTCATAGAGTTGTAAAGAACCAACTGTCTCTATAATAGGAAAATTATCTCTATTACCACCCTTACCTACAACCAAGTATAGAGTAGATATTCCTCCAGGAGCATCTTCTGTCTTACAAGAAAGTAGTGTATTTACATCTATTTCAATCTGCGCATAGGCTCCTGCTCCTCCAGTTAGTGTAGATGCGCCAGACCAAGTGGAGCCACCACCTCCCCACATCCAGAGTTTAATATTTTTCATTGTAGAATCTAGTTGAATAGATTTTACGGTAACATTAGTATTTACATTATCCATTAAGTCAAAGGTAAATGTGCTATAAGCTACAGTAGTCCCTGTAAGACTATAATTTTGTAGAGGAACATGTGGATTAATTAAATATTCAATTGAACTAAGTGATCCTGCTCCAATAACCGTGCTTAATGAACTCGCATAGGAAGCAGATTGAAAACTCATTCCCGCATTAGACAATGTTTGAGTTAGAGATTTCACAGTAAACAATGTATTAGAATATTCAGAAAAATAAGTAACAATCCCTTGTGTTTGAAAAAATGTAGAAAATGTATAAGGAGAATTAGAATCATTTACAGTAAACGGTATTTCCTTAAAACCAAGTGACATTGTTGTAATAGGAATAGATTGCTCATATTGCGATTGGATTTGAGAAAAAATTCCTTTTGGACCATAAGCATTCGAACCCTCTATAGGAACTGGCATACTATAAATAGGTTGTGGTGCAGTGCCTGGTGCAGGAATAGAAGTATTACCATAAAAGGTTGTTCCTGTGCTGAGTGTCTGAGCTAGAGGATATGGAAGAATACTGCCTGATAAAAGACTATAGGTTAATATTTGGCCATCGATATCAAAGGGAACCATGTAATACATGGAAAAGTAATTTAAGAGTTGTGTAGGAAGAGGGGTGTATCCACTTATCGTTGAAGATAATGTTGTATTAAATGTATACCATGAACCTAGTTCAACACCAAAGCCAGGAGTAGACGAGATAGTTGAAGGTCCATAGGCTACATATTTAGAAAAGGATAAAAGAGTTATAGCAGTAGAAAGTGATGCTATACCATTTACTAGAGTATCTCCACTGAACACACCTATATATTTAATTTTTAGATTTGGGTCTTCAAATTGTGTGCTGTTAGAATTCAGAGGATAAATAGAAGACTTGAATGAAAAGGAATTTACTTCAAATACGCCATCATTAGGTAGAAATCCAATGGCGCTTATACCTCTACCAAAAATAATATTGCCATTTTGATCCTGGGGATATGCTTGAATTGAATCAGTAATATTTGATGTGGGGGCAATACCTATTGTAGTAAATGTTGTAAAATTATTATCTGCTTGAATTGGAATAGAATACCCATCATACCAATGGACAATCTTTACTTGTGAAGATGAAATTGTGCTAAATGTATATCTATTATTTGTAATAGGTTGTAATACAGAATTCTGGGAAGTTGAATTAAAATATGTGCCACTAACAGAATCAAAATCCGAATTATATTGGAAAGTATATTTAGATAAAGGATCAATTCTAAATTGTGTATTTGGAGTAAATCCAGGTTGATTATAAGTATATCCCATATAATCAGTTAGATCATTCGATACTCCTAGAGTATCATATCCAATTGGAATTCCTTTTATATTTAGAGAAATATCAAATATAGGACTATCAGGTGAAAGTAAACTAGAAGTTACAGGTAGTCTAGTAAAATCCGTATTATAATTTGTAACATAAGCAATAGTAGAAAGATTAGAAGGAGTAAATGGATTTGCGTTTGGATCAAAGGTACTAAAATTATCTTGGCATACTGTAAATGTTGAATTGGGATAATGTACAATAGGCTTGAATACTAGATTTGAACATGCTAGAGTATCACTGCGAAAAATAGTATAATAGGTATGCCCTGAGAATGTACTCAAGTGTATATTTAATTCTGAATCATTAGAAGTAACACTCTTAGATTTAATATAGTGGAGAGAATTCTCAGATCTGGGGAATTGTAAATCCGCCATAAAGACACCTCGGTCATGATACACAAAGGCAGAAAATGAGTCACTAAAATTTGTACTAAGGGCAGGAACAAAAGAAATAGTTAATCCATTAGTAACAAGGCCACTAGATATTCCACTTGGATATGGCGCAACAAATTCAAACTGGAAATAATTATTCTGGGAATTTGCGCTATATGTAGTAGTAACAGCATCTGAAAAAGTCTGACCAAAGATGGGATTTAATTTGACTGAGGAATAATTAGAAGAATTTATGCGAGTATTCGTATCAATAAAATTATAAGAAAGATCAAAAAATGTTTGAGGGACATTTTGTTTATTTGGATCAAGAACCCCTTTATATAATCCTTGACGATTATAATCAGCATATCGGTAATAGTAGGGTAGTGGTAATGTTTCAACTTGTAATGTCTGTCTAGCAGAGGATCTAAATTTAATAACAGAGTATTGAGCAGGTAAAATTTTTACCATGATATCAACAGTGCCTTTAGTTTCATTGGTATTAAAATAATAAGTATCTGGATCAATTGCGCTAAAATTAAATTGGAAATTTTTTCCATAAGGACTATATGGAAGTAAGGAATTTGGAGAATTTATCTTAGTCTTATCAAATCCTTGATATCTATTTAATGAATTCAGATTTGGCCAGTAACCTGGTGAATTACTAAAATTAGTAAATGTAGATGTAAGTGATGTTTGACCAGAGGTTAAATATTCTAAGGTGTATCCTTGAAGAATTCCCGTAGCATTTAGACCATTTTGAAAATAAATAGTATTACTTAGATTATTAAAATATTGAGGGGCATATTTAGAAAAAGGTATTCCTAAATATTTAATTAAGATACTTTGTAAGAATTGAAACATATCAGAATATATAACTGTTGATTTTCCTACATTTGCTTGAATAGTAGCATAAGATGCCGCTGTTAATCCTAAACTTGCTAAGATACTTGATAATGCGGCAGACCCTGTATTTGTAATTAGATTCATTAAAGAAGTATTCAAGGAGGTAGTAATAACATTTACTCTCAGAGAATTTGTATCATAAGATAATTGATAGCGATTAACCAGTGAATAACGAAATGTGTGATTTACACGATATATATCTAATAGGCTTAGATTCTGATTAATAAGATACAAGGCAATAGCATCATTAATTCCTGACATATTAAATATTAAATGTGAATAAATAGTTTCACCATTCTCAAGAAATGTAGAAGGGATTGTTGTATTTAATTGCGGTCTAGCAGTTGTATCTTCTGTATCTAGAAAAAGTTCGTAAAGAACTGGATAATAATACGCAACCTTTAATTGATCTATACTATAATCTAACAATCCAGCATATCGGCTGCCCCAATAATAGGATAGAATCTGTGCCATGGTAGGATTTTGAATATACTTGGAGTTTAGTCTATCATAATAGCTATCACCAGGTTGATTAAAGTTAATACTAAAGTCTCCATTGACGGTAAATAATTTAATAAAATCAGTAAATCCATTTGGAAAATCATAGAATACTGGAGTATAATTCATTTCAGTTTGTATTTCACTTAGTAAGTCTGAGATACCATATGTCCCTTCAGCAATTGTAATTACTTTAGATAATGGAAACCCGTTGAATAGTGTAATTGATTCTCGTCCCTTTTCAATTATAGGTAAATAAATATTAGACTTAATCCTGCTAAAATAATAGAAACTACACAAGAGTTTTACTTGTGATATTTGTATTGATTTTACATTTTTATAGATACGAGGTAGCTTTAGACTAAGACTAGTTGGTTGAGGAAATGCCTTTCTATCACGATTTATACTATCTACAAGAAAGAGTGTAGTAATATCAGTAGACTTTGGTTTATATAATTCAGCAAAATCTTTACCTTTTGGTGCTTCTTGTTTTTCTAAGAATGTTGAAGGAAAAAGATATGTTCCCTCAGAAGACTGTGTGTATGCTACGTCATATGGTTTAAAATAAGAGTTAGAACCTAGGCCATTTGTTTTATCAAAGGTAAGTTGTTTAGCAAAATTAGCAAAATTTGGGCCACCTACTTCATCTAATGACTCATCTGAGCCAACACTTGAAGTTTCTGAAGAAGAGTCGTAATTTATATATTTTGAGGGATCCTTCTTGTCCATGTCTATGGTATGAAGGGATTTGACTATAGTCATAGATTCCGGGTTTAGATATCTAATCTCGTTAAATCAGGGATAAATAAATACATAGATAAGATATGGCAACAAATGCGAATCCTTATTTAATTAACATTGTTCCTTTACAAGGAATTGTGACTGGGATTACAAGTGCCTCAGACACAACACGTCAGATTACAGATATTCAAACAAATGTTGCTAATATTCAAAGTATGGTTAATTTTGATACAAAGACTATTGCGGCAGATTTTATTACTAGTTTTACAGATGGAAATACTATTCAAATTACACAAAACGTAAATTTAAGCAGCGTATCATTATATTCTAATGGCTCTGCTGTATCTTTTGGATCTTCTAGTTCTTCAACACTACAATTTACAAATTCAACATATATTTCTGGTTCTCCTAGTTCTATATCCATGGTAGCAGCCGGAAATACTATTCTTCAGATATCCTCATCCAATGGATTAGATTCCAGTGTAAATATTTCTGGAGCATTACGTGTCAGTGGAAATGCCTATGTTCAATCACTTTTTCAGACATCAGATACAAAAATGAAAACAAATATCAAACCCTTTATCACATGTTTAGATGACATACTTAAGTTAGAGCCATGCTCATTCAACTGGCTACAGACAAATGAACCAGATATTGGATTTATAGCACAAGATGTTCAGACTAAGTGGCCATCGTTATCAGATGGAACAAGTATAGCCTATTCCCGTTTTATCCCCTTGCTTCTAGAAGGTCTTAGAGAACTCAATGGACGAGTTAGCACTTTAGAAGGCCTAAGAAATTAAATGAAATATAAGATAAATGGATCTAAGTTGTGAAAAAGGGCCAGCAGATTCATGTCGTGCTATTCAAGTAGATTTAGTGCCTCTTTCTAAGAGAAAAATTATTCTCCTAGCAACAGCCACAATACATAATGAAACACTTTTTGTTAATGGTCTTTATCAGAATGTTTTTATTCTTTATAAGATGTTTGATTCTATGGGATATGCTCCTATCTTACTTGTTAATGATAAACCCAAAGATATTCAGAAAGTTCCTTCAATCTTACATCATGTAAGAATGCTTACAATTGAGGAAATTATAAGAAGTTCTATACCTATTTATTTAATGATTGAAATTGCGATGAGTATAGATCCAAAAACAAGAGGAATTCTAAGAAAATTAGGAAGTAAGGTAGTAAAATTATACCTAGGAAATATTCTTAATATTGATATTGAAACATCTATCTTTTATCCTGGGGTTCATTTCTCTCATCATATTGTGGGAGAAATAGATGAAATCTGGGTATCTCCACATTATAAGCAGCATTATGAATATGCGGGATTACTTAACCATTGTAAGCCAGCAAAAATAGCCCCCTATGTCTGGGATTCTTGTATAATGACACTAGGTGGAACTAGAACGTATAAATGGAGACCAAGGAATCCTGGAGAATCACAAGTTATAGTTATTCTAGAACCAAATATTAGTTTTCAAAAATGTTCTCTTATACCTTTATTAATTGTAGAAAGTTTGTATAGAAGTTCTAAGCAGGATTTTAAGATATTATTAGGAAATTCAGAGAAATTCCTGGGAAACCCATTTTTCATGAAAACTATCTTACCTACTTTAGAACTTTACAAGGATAAGAAGATTATAATGAGTGGAAGACATACCATTACATCTATAATGACAGATTACCCTTCTGCGTTTGCCATAGGACATCACTGGAATAATGAGTATAATTACATGACCCTAGAATACTTAATTGCTGGATTTCCAATTATTCATAATGCGTCAGATTGGTCAGACGCAGGTTATTTTTATTCAGAATCGAATATTGTAGAGGGCGCAGCTTCATTAAAGAAAGCTCTGGAATTCCACCAGACAAGTTTAGAAAGATATAAGGCGGGTGCTAGAGCTTTACAGTGGAGACACAGCCCGTATAATCCAGATGTTCAACAAGAATGGAAACGTCTATTAGAGGTCTAAACCTCTTTTTGTATTACATTTTAAATGAGAATAGGAATAACAGTGGATATCCGACACTCTATGTTTAGTGCGGGACATCCAAATTCCTGTTTAGCTATTTGTGAAGTATTTCAATCTGGAGGACATGAAGTTATTTTCTTGAGAAAAGATTCTGGAGAATGGTGGGATGATGTTTTATCTCTAAAAGATATAGCTAAGTCTGTACATGTTGACCAGGCAAATGTAGAACTTGTTATAGAAGTTGGATTTTTTCTATCTCCATTACAAAGAATACAAGTATCAAGTAAGTGTATATGGTATTGTAGAAAATCTGCGTTATTCACAGATATAGAATCAACGGTTTACGCATCTAGACCAGAGGGTCGTGACTTGGAAGGTCTTTCAGAAATATGGGTAGCAGATATATTTAATAATAAAGATGATCTAGTTTTCTTAGAGACATTATATCCTTTGATACCAATTAAAATTGTACCTTGGTTATGGACACCAACAATTGTAGAAGCACATAGAAAAGAACTAGGAATTCCTGTATTGCCTCAACAAAATAAAGATACAAAATGGTCTTTACATATTTGTGAAACCAATATGTCAAATATTTCTTGTTGCGCAATACCATTGGTCATAGTTAAAAATTCAGGTATAGAAGATTCTTTATCAAAATTAAGTATACATAACGGTGAAATAATTGAAAAGTCCAAGTTTTTTGTAGAGAATGTGAAAAACCATTGTTTAATTAATAAAGAGGCTCAGTTTATAGGAAGACAGAGACTGATAGAATGGGCATTAGAACCAAATTCTATGATACTAAGCCATAGTCGTTTTATTCCTTTAAAACAAGCAAATCTGGAGGCTATATGGGTAGGTTTACCATTAATACATAATAATACTATATTAAGAGACTTGGGTAATGGAGTTGAAGATTTATATTATTCAGATAACAAGATAGGAGAGGCTGCTGAAAGAATAAAGAAACTAATACACGAACCTTCTTCTATAGCATACTTATCTGATAAAGATGCGTTAAGTAAAGTAAGAAACATAATTGTATCTAGATTTTCACCTAGCGCAAGAAGATTAGAATGGTTAACGCATATAGAAAAGATTGAGCCTATAGTAAAAAGTGTTAGAAGCAGTAAGTACGTTTCATTAGAAAAGAAATTCCATGTTATATTTACAGATATGTGGTCAGATTTTAATGTAGAGCATAATACATTTATCTTAGCAATAGAATCTGCGTTAGATGATACCGAAGTAAAAGGATATTCATTAGAAACTTTGCCCTTAGATCTAAAACCTGATGTTCATATTTTTGGACCTTTTGGTTCTACATGGAAAACGATAGATTGCCCTAAGATACATTTTACTGGAGAGAATACTGGTCCTATAGATGGTGTATTTAATGTTGGATTTCAGAATATTGAAAATCCAAGATATCTAAGAATGCCTCTGTGGATGTTTGAACTAGATTGGTTTGGAGCAGACTTGAACAGAATACAGAACCCATTACTTTTACCTATCGAAACATGTTCTTCTTGTCTATATTTAGAGTATGAGAGAAAGGAATTCTGCGCTTTCATTGTATCGAATCCTAAGAATTCTATAAGAAATGAGGCATTTCACGCACTAAATAAATATAAAGAGGTTAAAAGTGCGGGTAGATTATTTAATACAGTAGGAGATGAATTATTTGCTGGATTAGGGGGAGGGGGCGGTGAATTAAAGAAGCATGAATTTCTAAAAAACTATAGATTCTGTTTAGCATATGAAAATGAAATGGCAGATGGATATGTTACAGAAAAACTCTTACACGCAAAGGCTGCAGGATGTATTCCAATTTACTGGGGATCTTCTTCTGCTATAACTGACTTTGATCCTAGAGGATTTATTAATGCATCTAATTGTAGCATGGAAGAAATGGTAGACTTAGTTAAGTCAGTAGAGGAAGATCCAGTTAAATGGAAAGAAATGGCTTCTATTCCTTTATTTACATCTGAAACAATAGACATTGTAAGAGGAAAATTTTCAAAACTAGTTCAACACATTGTGCCTAATCAAACTATTCCAAAGTTACTAGGTAGAAGAAAGACAATTATAGATAAAAGCCCATATTTTGTAACAGGAGTAACATTGAATTTTTGGCCATCACTGTATAAATGGTTAAAATCCCTGGAATCTCAACGAAACAATGTATTCCCTGAATTAGAAGCACGAGTATATAGTGGAAAAGATGTTCCAGATTCTTATATAGAATTATTTAAAAAGGAATTTCCTTTTGTTAGTTTTCTACGATTTTCTGTAGAGACACCTGGGTTTCCTGACTTTTGGGAACCCCAGCATTACGCATGGAAACTATGGATTCTAAAGGAAGTAGCTACAGAGTCTTCTTTATCAGGTAAACTTATATTCTATATGGATTGTGGTTCAACATTAATTCGAATGCCTTTAGAATGGATAAAACAGACTCTTAAATCTAAGATATGTTTCTTAGAAGATCCTGGGCAATTCAATGAAAGATGGTGCCATGAGAAATTTTGTGAGATTCTAAATGTTTCTTCAGAAGAAAAAAAAGAAAAACAATTAATCGCAGGCCTTGTTATGTTTATCGCAGGAGAATCCATAGTCAAACGATTCTTTACAGAGGCTTATAAGATAGGTTGTATACGTGAGTGTATTGTTGGAGAAAAATGGGTAAGGATGGCAAATGGAGATATAAGAGGTCATCGTCACGACCAAAGTATCTTAAGTATCTTGAGTGGAAGATATAAAATACATAGATACCCCCTAGAAAAGGTATACTGTGATGTATCAGCAAGAGCTACATATTATAATGGACTCAGTGTCTATGTTCATAGAGGTAATTATAAAACTCATATACCCTTTTTAGAAGGAATTGATGAAACCTATGTGATAAATCTTGATAGAAGACCAGATCGTAGAACCGCATTCTTAGAGGCGCATCCTGATCTAAAGGGTAAGCTTAGAAGGCATTGTGCGTATGATGGACTTTCCTTGAATCTAACACCTAAGTTGGCGGCGTTATTCAAACCAAATGATTTCTTTTGGAAAAAGGCAATCATGGGATGTTCTCTAAGTCACTTGAAACTATGGACCATGCTTGTAGCAGAGCCTGAAGAAATGAATACATATTTAATCTTAGAAGATGATGTTAGATTTCTACCAGGATGGAAGGAGGCATGGCAAGGAGTATACCCTAATTTACCAGAGAACTGGGAATGTATTTATTTAGGGGGTGTCTTACCACCAAATAAAGAGGGATTTAAACGTGTTATGGAGCCTGTTGCTTCCTGTCCTGGTTTATCAAGAATCGCACCAAATACTCTATTTGGGCAGCAAGAACCAGTAAGACAATTTCACTTCTGTGCTTATAGCTACGTCTTATCAAGAAGAGCAGCAAAACGGATATTAGAAGTAATTGAGTTAAAAGGAGGTATATGGACTAGCGCCGACCATCTCTTATTTAATTCCTTGGATAAAGAGAATGTATATGTTCTGGATCCACTGGTAGCAGGCGCCTCACAAGATGATGATCCTTACATAAACTCTGATTTCAATGATTTTTCTAGAAAAGATAAGTTTGATAGTGATTTATGGAATAATGATGAACGATTTTCTTTAGAAGAATATTCTAAATGTTTAGAAAATGGAAATGGTCTTGATATAATGGGTGCTCTAAATGAGATACCTATTGGAAATCAGGTAAATACTGGTATAAAAAATTGATGTGTAACTGTAAACAGTATAAGGTAACTAAAATGCAAAGTGAACAATGGATATTAGATCATATCTTAAGTAATCCAAGGACAATAGGTCTGAAATATGCTCACTTTGCTAGTATTCATGTTGCTCTTTTGTTAAAAAGGGGTAAAATTATAGCAGAGGCAACCAATGGTTTTGGTTCAAGAAGTAGAGGCTCTGGGTATTGTCACAGTAGCATTCATGCTGAGCGCAATGTGGTAAAGGAAATAGGGAATATCCACGAATTGAGAGGAGCAGAAATGTATGTTGTTCGTATTTCTAGAAATAGTGATTGTGAGTATCCTTTTGTTGGATCAAAACCTTGTTCTCAATGTCGCCCATTCTTAGAAAAGTGTATTAAAGAGTATGGTCTAAAAAATGTATATTATACGCCTCCTTATATTCTTGGTGATAATTAGATGAGAACAAGAAAAAATATGCGAGGTGGATTTAGTGAAAGTCTTAAAGTATGGCCTCATTCTATATGTAAATATATTATACAACAGGCCAGGTTAAACCCTGGGCCTAATATATTGAAGAATTATCGTAGTTGTTTAATTTTTTTAGCTTTACAATTAAATATTAGCCCTGAAGATGTTTTTAATAAAATGACACCTAGAGAATATGTAAAAAAAATAGGCCATCCTACTATTTTTGAAAATAAAGCTAGATCTGCTGCTACAGCCCCCGATGGAAATTTAACTAATTTATGGCACTTAGTTGAAACTCACAGAAATAAGGCTATAGAAGAAGGACATGTATGGGGGGGAGATCCTCGCTTAAAAATAAGCGAACTCCCGGGTAAAGAGGCTGCTTCTACTCTTCCAGCTAGTAGTGTTGCTAGTTCTTCTAAAGGCAGATCAAGTTCCCGAAATAAGAAGTAAATGCGTTAGTAATATTTTTCTAAATTACATTAAAGCATTAGAATGCCAGGATTTTCTATGACTAGTTCATACACATTAGTAGCAAGTGAACCTAGTGCCACATTACATTCACTAATGTCTTCTCCTGCTGAGGGCAGTTCAGATCTAGGAACACTTTCAACCAATAATTACCCTGTATCTGGAAGCAAGGAGCCAAATGCGGATAACCAGTTAGTATTTATGAACCAACCTTTATCATGGTGGCTTGAAACCTTAAACGCAGGAACGGTTAAATATACGCCATTTAGCAATGAAGTAAATTGGGCATATATGTTAGATTCCAATACACCAATTCATATCAGTATATCAATTTCCAATTCATTAATACCAAATAAGACTCAATCTGTAGAAACAGATCCTACCACTAGAGTAAGTAAAATTACACTTGAGCCAAAGTATGGGCTATGTAGAACCGATACTCATTCTATGTAAAAGTTGAATATAAAAAATGATAAAAGGAATGGCAATGGAAGTCATACCTTGTAGCATTTGTAATGAAGGACATCATAAGGCAGGCAAATGTCCTGAACTCTGGAATTCTAAGATAACACCTCAGAAAGGAGGTGATGCCGATGAAGATAGCTTGATACTTAGAACTTCAGGAAATTTTAGAGCACACGATTTTAACCATACAAGTGGATCAAGAGAAGGACATTTGAAGCCTCTTTCTGTAATTAGAATATAGATCCAATCAATAGGATTTTTATTCAAATTCATCATTTGACTTAATTTGTCTGTGCTAAGATTAAGAGATTCTTTAAAGAATTCCAAGTGTTCTTTAGAAAGACTTTCTCTAACATCTTTTCGCCATAAAAGAAAGACAAGAATCATAAAAATATCACGACCTACTTTTGGACAAGCATCAAAAGGGGGTAAAACATTGTCTCCAGATTGTATCCAAGGAACTCTGCCAGGACCAAGGCAGGAGAAACCAAAATCTACTAGAATAGCTGTATGAGAAGATGCTATTTTAATTTCAAATTCATCTTTCCATCGTAAACAATGGGGTTTAATAAGATCTAGTTTTATAAGAATATTATCAGGTTTTAAGTCTCTGTGATTAAATCCAATATTTTGCTCCAAGACAAAACATGCCATTGCGATTTGTGCTATTATTTTTAAAAGAGATAGGCCATTTTCTACATTTGGTTTTAACCATGTAGACAAGGATTTCATATAATCATTGAGAATTGGAGCAGAATATATAGGTTCCATAGAAAACCATATGTTGTCTGTATAAGAAAAAATATCATAGACCTTAGGGCAGTGCTCGCCTAGACCATGTTGAGAAAGAGTCTTATTTACTAACCATTGAATAACTGCTTCCTGTTTACTATGTTTCTGAGAAATAGGTTTTTTTAAGAGTAAGTCTTTGTATGTTGAACCAGTTGAACGTTTTATCCAGACTAATTTTCCAAGTGTATTATCTGCGATTGTTTCTTCCAAAATTATTTGACATCTGCTAGCGCCGGTACTATCTTTTAAAACCCCATTATCTAATCGTAGACATCTTGCCATAGGAACAGTTGAAAGGGTTTCTAAAGAACCCGCCCAACTAAGACCAATTTCACTAGCATCATACATCATTTTTTGATGCTAGTGTCTACTAATAAAGCCTATTATTCCTTTTTCATTAGAGAATTTCTAGAATTTAGAGGTTCTCTACCTGTGTGATAGAGATGTGTTGGGTAAAAATGACTATAGTTCATTAAAATAGATTTAGGATACATTTCTAAAACTTGATCTTTATCTTTTTCAATTACTCTTGATAATATACGCAGATGTGATGGAAGTTCAGAGACATCTTCACCAACTATAGCTGATAAATAATCTTCTTTATATAGATCTGTCTTAAATTCCTGGATTTCCCATCTAGCCATAGATAGTATCAAAGCATCTACTATCCATACCTTTTCATAGGAATCTAATTTTGAATCACGATTCATATAATAGACTATCTTATCTAATTCATCTAATTTATCAATTCTAAAACGTTCAACTTCAAGAGTTAATTCATCTTCAGATGCGCATAATGCTAATAATTGTCTAGCATGATATTCTCTGTAATTCTCTAATTCATTGAAAAATTCATGCGTAGATTCATTCTTTTTCATTAGATTTACAATAAGACTTCTATATCTTGCTAGAATCATAAGTGCCGCAACTTGTTTTTTAGTTAAATCATCTTTTAATAAACCTTGAGTACTGACAATTGAATATTTGTCAACATTATCTTTAGACTTAGTTACAGAAAGCCCTATAACAGAAAGTTCTGAAAGATTTCTTAGAAATTTATGGCACTTTGTCCACAAATCCGTATAAGTGTGAACATTTGAAGGATCAAAGATATCAAAAGAGGGTTCTACATTACTTTTGATTTCTGGTAATGTATTTGATTCAGTCGGTATATCCATTTCTAAATAGGATTCAGATCAAAAAAACGTTGCTTTTCCTTACCAGCAGATCCATCTATCCAATGTGCCGCTATCTCATTTGGATGCTCATCATTAAACCCTTGTCCAAATATCTTTTCCCAGTCCGGAGGTGATTCCCATGTCCACTGCGTCATCTTAAGATCCCAGAATCCCCGTTTAGAGTATCTAAGATCAGGTTGAAGATCACTGGAAAAGACAGATAAGGGTATATATCTGTTTTTCCATACCATGTATGGAGTTCCAAGAATATCTGGATTTATTCTACGTCTTGTCCTCCAGTGTAAAGGAATAGAAAGTAGCTCTTCTTCTGTAGCAACTCTAAAATTCCATTTATCCTGATACCATTGATACCATCTGCTTCTAAATTGTTTCTGAGACAAGTGAACTAATTCATGTCTCATAGTTTTGTCTGAAGGATGCCATAATAAAAAGACAGGTAATGCTATTCCTTTCTTACCACGAGTATGAGGGAGTCCTGAATCTGACTTTCCATCTAAGTAAACCACTTGAATAGGTCCATCTAGGGGATAGGGGAAGTCTACAGTAGTTTCCTTTGCTTTTGCCTCGTTTGTCTGAAGATAGGGATGTGGTCTAGCTTTCTTGTTTAGAGGACCTGCTATAGAAGTTTCCATACCTGAATAGTATTTGTCCTCTTTCTCCCATGAAAAAATAGTATCTTTTGCTTTTATAGAATCAAGTATCTGAACATTTAGTAAACCCATCTCCTTACTTCTTAGGTTTTCTCTTAGTCGCAGCTACGAGCATAGAATCTAGAAGCATCTGATCTGCCCGTGTAATAGTCTTAGGCTTTGCCCGTGTAGTTAAAGAGGCTGCTATAGGTGCCTTATCAGAATCTGCTAGACCCCAAGCCTTGAACAGAGTATTTGTATTCTTCTGTTTGGAAGCTTTAAACAGATACTCCTTGGCATAGATTTCACGTTCAGCTGCCTGCATATCTGGGTCAGAGTTCCACCCCTGAGCGGGAGGCCTTACTCCTGGTAACTGGTCAACCAGAATACTGAAGAGTTGTCCAACTGGATTCTCTAACTGATGCTCAATATAGAACTGCGGATCAGGCTTCAGTCCATTAGCCTTCATGAAGGCCGGAGTCTCAATGCGATCTCCCTGACCACCCTTGAATCCTGGGGGTTGTTTGAAATAGATAAAGGAGAGACGATCGCCTGAAGCAGGAGCATTCCCTGGATCTCTAGCTGTAATGCGTTCAGCCAGAACTTTATGAGCGGGTGGTGTAGCAGACTTATATTCTGACCTGAGACTCTTAGTTAACATAAGTTGATTTAAACTTACCTTATTGTCCATGAGATCAGTAACCCACTTTTTTACAAATGCCGCTGCTGCCGCAACATCCTTGTTTGTCAGTAGAATCTTAATTGCCCCACCATAAATAGTCTTGACAATGTTTGCGTAGTCTCTGCGTTTTGTAGCAAGACCCATGGATTTCTGATAATAATCATCGGCGTTTTCCTCATACATGTTTCCCACATATCGTTTCTTACTAAAGATAATAAAGGGGTAGAATGCCTTATCAAACTCAAAGTCGTGAGGTTTCTTAAGAGCTTTTGTAATGAATTCCCCTGCCTCTGTAGTAATATCGATAGTAGCCTGAATAGCCTCTCTTCCTTCCAGGCGTTCACCAGTAATAGGATTTTTTGGATTAATCTCTACAAAGAGAGAATCCGTATCACCATACACGACAATTGCCGAGCATCTTGGGTCATTAGCTTCAGGCCCATAGAATTTCTCAATAGCTGCTTTGGCAAAGAGAATCTGCTTTCTGCCATAAGCAGTGACTGAAGCAGCTAGATTCTGAAGACGAACCTTGAAGACTCCAGAACCAAGCTGGCCATAAAGAGAATTTGCCGTCAACTTATAAGCTAGCTGCTCAGAGTCCAAGAGAGCCTTACGAAAAGGATCGGTTTCCTTCTTAATCTCTGCTCTCTTGGCAGCCCTAGCAGCAAGCAATTTCTGAACAATCTGTGGAAGAACCGCTTTTCTTGAACCAGGATATTGAGCATAGCGACATACCCTAGTGCCCATCTTGAGTTTCTTAGGATTCTTTCGAAAATCCTGTGGATCTGGCTTCAAAATATCAAAGGAGATATCAATCCATCGACATCCCATTGCCTCCCCCGCTTTCTGATACTTTTTGATGTCACCATATGCTACTGTCTTTATCTCATTGCCCTTCAAGTCATAATCCTTTGACCAGAGTAAGGAATCATAACTGATATTTTCAGACTCAATTGTCGATGGATACAGAGAAGCAAAGTCACATACACCTATAGGGCTCTTAGTGTAAAAGCCAGGTTTAGGATCTAGAACAATAGCACCCTCATACGAATCCTGAACTTCTTGCTCACCTTCTGCTGCTACAAAATTAAAAGGGGTAGACGTTTGTGTTAAGATAGTCATATTCTGCTTGTGACAGAACTTGAAGATTAATGACTCAATCTTAACACCTTGACCCCTAGTAAAGATCATTCCAACAGGGACAGTGTTAACATTTGCCATAGATACTGCGTTATTGAACGTTTCTAGCTTATCATAGAGATCCATGGTCAAGTCGCAATCTTGAATACAGTAAGCTGCGATAGTGGCTCTATCTTTGGATGAACCTCTATGAAGTCTGAATATATCCGCAGGGCTTACATCGTCCTTAACAATAACCCACTTTACTGCTAAGTCCGTATCAACTTCTGAATCTGCCTCTGAAGGTTGAACTCTAAAGACCCCCTGGGCCACTTCAACAATAGGTAACTTATCAGTTAACTCATCACCAATCTCATCAAGTAAGACAACGGATCTACCCACCTTGGCATTACCAGTTCCACCTGTCTTGATAATCCATGTTTTGTTTACTTCATCCCGCTCAATCTTCTTCAATTTCCCTGACATGAAATGCTTTGTTACTTCATCCAACTTATAGGAAGCAAGCTGATACCCACGTTTAATCACATGGAACAGATCAATCTGAAGACGACCCTGGAGTGACAAGGTATATAAGAAATTATCACCCATAGCAGAAGAAGCCAAGCGTTTCTCATCAAGTCTTACTTTGCCACCATGACCAAAGAGACGACTCATCTTTTGTAAAGCCTCATCGCTGGTAATCTTGAGAACCTCAGCTCTGTGCCACAAGTATCGTTCATCAAAACCAAAGATATTATATCCAACCCAGACATCTGGATTTGTCTCAATCAGCCATGAGAACCATGCCAGCAGCATATCCTTCTCAGTCTTAAACCACTTTACTTCAGCACCAGGGATTGGATCACAGGTATCAAGAACAAAGATAGTCTTTTCGATAGATCCATCAGAGCATCTGAGAGTATTTCCAATCTGAATAATAGGATCACCCTTACCCCTGTCAGGCTTAGCCACTGGAAATTCACCAGACTCAGAATAACATTCCAAGTCCCAGAATAGTGTCTTGAATGGAGCACAGAGTTTAGGAGGGTTTGGTTCAGGATGAATATCATTCCATGAACATGTTAACACTCGAATTCCAGTCTCATCATCTGTCCCATCTTCTCCGTCAAGAGTTACCCAGCCACAAGGCGCAATATCTGTTAGATGAAAGAATCTTAGAAGAGGATCTAAGCCAGACTCATAAACAGCTAAGGGTTCTGAACTTTTACTTAGAGCAAATATTGGTTCTTGGTGATCATTTAGTAAGAGAGACTTTAAAGCCCGAAAGTCTTTTAGAGATGCGACTTCCAGCTTGAAGAAGGTAAATTCTTCATCAGCTGTAAATCCATAGAGTTCCTTCCTTTTCTGTTTCATTACTGAAAGAGAATCAGGCTTATCTTTACCAAGCCTGTCCTTAAACTGATGAGCATCAATAGATTGTGGCCCCTTTACATAAAGATATGGTCGAAATCCCTCAACGTCACAACGTAGACTTTCTCCATCAGCAGTCATACCAAAGAGATGAATTACCATTGAACATTGTTTACTTGTCTTATTACCTGAGCCATAGGACATATCTGGATCATACGTATCATCCCAGCTAAGATTACCTTCAAGAATATCTTCAGTCTCTCGCGTGACCTCGAAATACTGGTCACGTGATAGAGCATCAAGAATATGGAATGTTTCTGTCATTGTTGTGTGCTATATTTACATAAATTAAGTAAACCAATTTTTTGGGCAAGTTAATGTCTACGAGTTTTTCTTAAATGGAGAAGAGAATTCAAGGAATTTGTTTTTTGGCGAATAGCATTTAACATTCCACCAACTGTCTTTTCCTGATTCATTTTATTTCTTCCATAAGACTTGAATAAATCTGCCCCAATATCTGGAGGACTAGAGACTGGTATAGATGCCTTTATGGAATTTTTAATTGGATTAAATTGTGTATTTCTAGGAGGTGATTCACTCTCTAAGGATACGGGGCCATTTTCTAAAGATGGCATTAACTCTTCATTAGATGGTGTAGGCATTCCATTAATAGGGGCATCATACATAGATTTAGAAAGGCTATTTAGAGTTACTGTAGAACGACCAGGAGAACCTGATTTATCATAAGAAGGAAGGGACATACGATAGGGAGTATTGCGTTTTTTTAAGGTATTTATAGTTTGCTGTGTTTTATTCTTCATGGTTTTAAAATTATTAGTAGAGTTCTGAACAAGATTTGTTAAAGTTTCTCTATCTTCATCGAGTGTCTTGCCACGGGGCATAACATTTGTTTGATTTCCAGATTCATCAGTAAATGTCTCTGGGACCCCATTCTTAACAACCATAAGAGTTGGAAGATATTGTGCTGCCGGTAAGCCAGTCTTATAAGCTAACTTAGAATCAACCTTTGCTATATTCATTGACTTATTCTTAAGACTTTGAACATGATTCATTACATTCGCATCAAAGTCTCTACAAGCACCGCACCATGGAGCATAAATATAAACTAGAGTATCCTTTTTCTTCATCATCTTTTCAAGCATCTTAATATGAGGCATAGACCGGACATGTAAAAATCCAGAGTTTCTAGATTTTTTCCTTGTTCTTCTCTCAGATGCCATCTAGTACTGGAATATAAAGTTTATATAGAATAGTATGAAACTCCCTGAGTTGTTAGATTCTAAAATGGCAGTTATAGTAATTTTACTTGGAACTTTAGTCTGTATTCTACTTATTTTTTACAGGGAAATGCCTGAACTGTATAGTAATCAGGGATTCAAGAATGTAACAGTCTTAGATACTTCTAAAGATGCTACCATGTTTCCTTATACAACAGAGCCAATAAACAGCCTAGATCAATATGAATTAGAGGCTGTATTCTCAAATGAGGGAGATAGGCAGCTTAGGAAGCAAGAAATTAATAGATTAACCAGGCGCTATCCTCTTGATTGGACAAACTATCCTCCGAACTCAAGTAAATTTCAATCTGAACAAGCCAAGTATATTGAGGGATTTTCTTCAGATTCCTCTGCCCAAGAGTTAAATAGTCCTTATAAAGATATCGGCGATGGGAATTTAACTCCTCCCGACACAAGTGCTATTGAACGGGAAGAGAAGGAAATTTTGGCAACATATAAACCAAGAAAGGCTGGTTCTATAACTATGTATGACACATATGATGCACAAGAGATTTTAGATCAGATTTACAAACCAAAAAATATTAAACCAATTGTTGAAAGAAAAGAAGGAAATGTCTTTGAAGTTGTTAGTACTAGAAGTTTGAAGAATACAGTTCAGTATGAAGATGACTTACCAGATGCTTCTGTAAGTGCAGGAGGTAGTGCTCCAAGAATGGCAGCTGGAGAAGCCAGAATTGAAGTGCCTCCTAGTGCTCTAGAAGTAGCAGCCGGAAATGATCCCTTTTATGAGCCAACTACATCAACACGTTCTTCTCGTTCAGATTATATGAGATGGTCCCCTGGGATGGAGCGCATGTTTGCACCAACTTATCCTACAACTGACTGGATAGGACAGCCAAGGTAAATTTACAAGTAAATTCAATAATATCTAAGACTTGAAGGCTTATATATTATAGAGTATTCGGATAAATTTTTTTATATATAGTATTATATGGGTAAACCTCAAAGTAAACTTTCCAGCAATCAAGGGCTAAAAAGAGCATTACTAATTGGGATTAATTATATAGAAGATCCTTCTAATAAATTAGAAGGCTGTATTAATGATGTTAAAAATGTAAAAAATCAAATAAACAAATTTTATCCAAAATGTAATGAATTTAAAAGTTTAACAGATGATTCAACTAAGTTAGATGAAAAGCCTACTCGCCAAAATATTATAGATGGTATTAAATGGTTAGTTAAAGATTTGAAAGTGGGTGAAAATGTATATTTTCATTATAGTGGCCACGGGGGATTAACAGTTGACCTCAATAAGGATGAAAAGTCTGGCATGGATAGTTGCATTTATCCAATTAATGGCAAAAACATAGAAGTTATTTTAGACGATGAGTTAAAAATACTATTGGCTAATACAATACCAGCAGGTTCTAAATGTTTTGTTGTGTTAGACTGTTGCCATAGTGGTTCTGGTTTAGATTTAAGATTTAATGTTCAATGCCCCGCTTACGGTAAATTAATTGTTTCACAAGAAACTAAATATGAAAAAACAAAGGGTTCTGTGATTTTTCTAAGTGGATGTATGGATTCACAGACTTCGGCTGACACTGTTAATCACAAAAATGAGCCAAGTGGGGCTTTAACTAATGCTCTACTGGATGTATGGAACACGTATGGCATGAATATACAATTTAAGCATTTGCTGTGGGATATTCGAAAATTATTGAAAGATAGACAATATGAACAAATACCACAATTAAGTTGTGGTAGCAGTCTGGATATTAATGATATATTTAGTTTAAATTAAATCTTCTGAGATATAAACAAATAGGCCTAATGATATATATGCCTATTTGGTTAGATTACAGAGAAAGAGGCCTACAAGCCTTAGATCCAACATTAAAAACAATAACACCCCCTGTTGGTGATATTTGGATTGGGGAAATGAATGAGGCTTTATTGTTGGAAGGTGGTGTTATCTTAGAGCGTAAGTCTTTATCTGACTTAGAAGCCAGTATCATAGATGGCCGTTATGAAGAGCAGAGAGGTCGATTATTAGCATACGCAAATGAGCAGAAGGTGGCTATCGGATATGTGATTGAAGGTATAACAGATGGATATCAGGGTCGCAGATTTACAGGAGATTCTATTCTAAAAATTATTTCTAGAATTCAGTTCCATCATAGAATTCCAGTGTTTCAGACAAGGTCCTTAGATGGAACATTGGCATTAGCAAAGTTAATTGAATCTGAGTGGGCAAAGAATAAGACTGGATATAGTTGGCAATCTGGAGCAGGTAATTCATCAACCCCAGTAGCTGCTTCTTATACTAAGTCCAATTCCAGGGACACAGCCGAATCGTTTTTATTGGGAGTTCTAACCCAGTGTCGAGGTGTAAGTGAGGCTCTTGCCAGAATTATTGTAGAAAAGGTTCTAACCCTAGAAGGTCTAATGACAAAATCAGAAGCCGATATCGCAGCGATATCAGATTCTGAAGGTAAACGAAAAGTAGGAAAAGCTGTGGCTACAAGGCTTTATGGGTTACTACATTCTATAAAATTAGAGTAATGGTGAAAACCCCTCACATGTATCGCCCACTTCTTCTTCACCATTACAAGGCATATATTGTTTACATGAATCATTGCCTTTGCTAGCACCAGTATCATATTTCTCTTCAGATGGGCGTTCAAAAGCTCTATCCATTAATTTTTTACAAGATTTAAGGCGATTATCAATCAAAGTATCTAAGGCTTCATTATCTTCTGGTAAGCTTGTATTTCTATTAGTCTGAGTTACTTTGGGATTATCATCCCAGTCTGCTCCTTTTGATCCTGAATTTCCATTCAACCAATAATTAGTATTAGACCATGAACCACCACTTGTTCCTGTTCTACCATTTGCTCCTGATGTATTTGTTTCTGAACTAGTGATAGGTAAATTACTAGAAGAGTTGAGCCATCTTGTATCCCATGGAGTGTTGTCTAATAAAGAAAGGTCTTTACTATACAAATCTCTATCCTTAGAACTATTATCTTTATCCTTTTTAAGCTCTTCCTCATATACTTGTTCTAATTCACGTAAATAAGCGGGCTTGGCTTGCTCGGCAAGAGTATCTGTTAAAGAAGTAACAGAGTCTATACTACCTGAATTAAATATTTCTGTGCTATAACTTCCGGGACTATGGCATTCAGTATTACCATTAGCTAATGTAACACATACTGCGCAATAGTTTTCACTTTCTACTGCTCCTGGCTTAAATGTTGTTCTACTAGGACAGTCTGCTTGACTTTTAGGATATTGTCGACCTACAGGAACATTACAACAACGTTTTCCACTTGTTTTACTATAACCAAATCCAGTACACGTTGAATCACAACCACGTGTTCCCGCATTAGGATCTGAATCAAATCCATCAATTTGATAGTAAAAACATACAAATATTGCTAAAATAGCTAATCCTATAATAAATAAATTTACAGAGGAAAGCCTCATACTAATTATATCTTCCATAAATCTTCTAGGATATTTCCTATAGTATCACCTGAATCGGCAAACCGGACACTCTGTTTAGGTTTAGCATAAGGAGAAGGACGTTCCATTGTCTCAACAAATCCTGTAGGGGGAGTATATTCAGAAGCCCTCAGAGCAGGGCCACTAGTTGTCGCGGCTTGTTGTAAAGATACCATTGAATTTCCCTTCCTCTTCTCTGGCCCTGCCATTTTTGGTGGCATAATGGATTGAACAATAGGATTTTTCTCCATCAAGTACTGGCGTTCATGGTGTGCCCAAGAAATCCAGAGTAAATTAGGATATGTATATCTGACTTCATAGCCTTGATATCGAAGTTGATAGACAATATAGACTACACAGTCTTTCATATCAATAGAGGGTAGACCGAGAACAAAAAAAGGAATATTAAAATATACAAAGGTTGGTTGATTAGGTGCGGTAACAGAAGCAGCAACTTTCTGTAATGCTTGTTCTAGTATTTGATTATACGCACGCTGCCGGGCTTGATCTTTTTTTAGTCTAACGTCAAATAATGTATTAGCAGGAAGTTGGGGAACTGACATCTCTACCTCTAACAAATGGTTACCTATCGTAAAATTTACCCATCTAAAATTTATTTCCTATATCTTATAAATGATTCCACCTAGAAAACTAGTATTTAGTGGAGGTGGAATTAAAGTTTTATCAATCATAGGATCTTTACAGATCTTAGAACAAAATGCGATGTTAAAAAAAGTAAATGAAGCATCTGGTGTTAGCGCTGGCGCTTGGCTTGCGTTTATGTTTTCTTGTGGTCTAACAATTAAACAAATGGAAAATCTGGCATCGGAAATAGATTTCAGTGTAATTCGTAATGTAACACCTGATGCTTTTCTGGGATTTCCAGAAACATTTGGTTTAGATGATGGTTCTCAATTAAAAAAATTCTTAGAATCCATTATGCGAGTCGCAATGAAGATGGATCCTGCTAGCACATTTGATTCTATAAAGAAAAACAAGATTCAATTCAGATGTTGGGCAACAGATTTAAATACGTTATCTATTCGAGAATTTTCTTCAAAAAAGACACCACAAGTAAAAATTATAGATGCTTTATATGCCTCTATGGCAATTCCCTTATATTTTATTCCTGCCAAGGATCCTATAACTGGGCATTTTTTGAGTGACGGTGGAATACAAGGGAGTTTACCTCTACATCATTTAACTGAAGAAGAATGTTCAGAAGTTCTAGCAATTGGATTTTGTAGAAATGAACCTATAAACCAAACACCTCAGGACCTTATGGCTTTTGTAAATTCTATATTTTCTTCAATATTACATATTCATAATGAGAATGTAATACAAAAGTGGAAACATAAAATTATACGAATTCCTGTAGATGATTTTCCCTCTTGGAATTTTGAAGCCAGCCGGGATGATAGGCTAATGTTAATTAAAAAGGGTTCAGATGCTACTAAAAAATGGCTTTCAAATAATTCAAGTAGTTCTAGAATAATTCTTAGGAGGCATTCTGTGTAATAAACTGGGAAATAGCAGGAAGTGTGCGGTCTCCTTGGTATTCTATATTCTTTCCATCTGCCGTACTTAAGACAAATGTAGGAAACCCCTTGACATTATTGGCTTCTAGTTCAGGGGCGGCATTAGGATCTCCTTGCTCTAACATGCGAATCTTAGTTGTCTTTCCATTTGTTGAAACTTGTCCTGCGGCAACAAATTTCTTATATTCTGGTAAGATACTCTCACAATGAGGGCACCCATTCATGTAATACATAGTAAATGTATTAGTCTTTTGGCCAACATCAGCAAACCCATCTAATCGTAAACCTCTTCCAGCCATTAAAACATATAAATAAGCAAGAATTACTAGAACTAATCCAACAACTAACATTACTTTCATATTAGGCATTCTATGATAGAAGTATAAAAGAGAAAACTTAAACCTTTTACACAATAATTAAGAATGTGGATAACCGGGCTACGCAATGGTTCTTTTTATAAGATTTCAAAGAGACCTCTTGACCCTCGTTGGTCTGAAAAGGATACACAAGTAATGCTTGGATTATGTGCGAATGCGCTGTCACTTGGATGGACAGAAGACCGGGCAGTTCAAGTGGCAGAGGCAATTGTGATGAGATCAAAGTATAATCTAACATGGTCTCAGAACAATTTAAATCAAGATATGGAGATTTTAAAAAGTAAGTTTCCCTAGGTATCTCTAGGAAACAACATTAATCCTAGTAAAACAAGGAAGAAAATTCCTGTATGTAAAAAGAGTCCCATAGGTGTCGGACAGCCGCCATTAGCTACAGTAAATAATGAGCCAAATAACATCTGAGTCACCTTGAATGTCTCAGGATTTGCGATTAAGAAGAAAACTAATGCGCTATAAAATGAATATTTGGCCTTGAGTCCCAAGGGTAAATATCCATCGTTTGCCATCTATTATACCATATGTTTTAACATATAGGATCGAACAAACATTGGTAAAAATTCCTCTGATGCTTCTGGAAATGCTTCTCTATACAGATCTTTTAGATGTAAGAAAGGTTCTGTATCATTTTCTAAAGCTTCCTCGAATTCTTGAGGTGAAAGAAGTCCCATAAATTCAGTTGCTTCTTCTAGTGCTTCTTCTTCAGGTGAATATAGTTGTTCAAAGGCAGTTGAAAAAATCTCTATAGGAGCTTCTTCTATTTCAGGTAACATATCATAGTATGATGGATCAATAGACTTATATAAATCATTTACAGTTTTCCAGGCATCCTGTTCTTCAAGAATATCTTTATAATTAATTGACAGGCGGTGACCACCTTTTGTCGGTTTCTTTTCTGGCAATGGTAATAATGCTAGTTTAAGATAACCTTCTATTGTTTCAGCACTAGTTCCTGGAGGTATTGGATATGTTACACCTTTATCATCTGTGTATTGTGTAACGCCAGCTAGTGATATCATTACAGGTGGTGGTATTTCCATTATTTTTTTCTGTTTGTCCTCAGTTATTGTACGGCCTAAAAAATGTATAACTATTATACGGTCTTTTTCAATAAATGGTTGAATATTAAATTCTTCATGTAATTTTGCTTTATTTACTTGATCAGCTAACGTTTTTGGACAATCTATAGTTTCTATTTTTTTTACTTTTAAATCCCACATATTGTCATCAAGGCAGGCCTTTACACCATCTTTAGTAAGAATATAGTAATTAAATATTGTAGGTTCTTGTGGTATTTTTCCTCCATATGGACCTTTTGTTGATTTTAACGTTATTGGATGAGGATAGTAAGGATCTCCAAATTTAGGCAACATTTGCCAGCCTGGATATTTTTTTTGAGCGGTTTCACACTTATTTTGTAATATTTCACCTGTCGCTTTTGTACCCGTTGGTGGTAGAATTCTAATTCTGAAAGTATGTTCTTTTATATTAATATCCATTCCTAGATTTTCAATATGTGGATGTAATTCATCCCATTTATAACCTATAGAGGGTACATCGCCTTGATCATATACACCACCGTATTTCCAAATCTTCCATTCTTCAGGAGTCGTTGTTTGTTGCCTTGCATTAGGATACGTGTATTTTCCATTTTTTTCATCGTACCATGACTGTAATTTATTGTTAATATCACTTTTTGTAAATCCACCAATATACACAGGTGCGGATAATGATACATATCCACCTGGTGGTGGAGTAGGAGGCTTACATTTTTTTTCACATTCTCCCATTGTTTCATATTCATTACGAGTAGTAAGTGGTATATATGTTTGATCAACTTCCTTCATTTTACATATTCCACTCTCACATACATAAATAGTTTTTTTAGGAAGATGACAATTTGCTTGACATTCTTCTAGTGTAGCATATTCATTAGCAGCCAGTGGATGATTTGAATCAACTTCTTTTCTTTTACATATACCAAGATTACATTCATAAATAGTTCTTTTAGGACGTTGACACCTTGCTAGGCAAGCTTCTCGTGTTAGGTATTCATTAGTAACTAGAATATAATTTGAATCAACTTCTTTTTCTTCACATATCCCATTCACACATTTATAAATAATTTTTTTAGGAAGATGACAATTTGCTTGACATTCTTCTAGTGTGGCATATTCATTAGCAGCTAGTAAATGAGTTGAGTCAACTTCTTTCCCTTGACAACGCCCATTCACACATTCATAAATAGTTTTTTTGGGAAGATGACAATTTGCTTGACATTCTTCTAGTGTGGCATATTCATTAGCACCTAGTAAATGAGTTGACGGAACATCCTTTCCTGTACAGACACCATTATTACATTCATAAATAGTTTTATTAGAAGGTTGTGATATTCCAGTAGGTCCATCTTTACCAGTAGGTCCATCTTTACCAGTAGGTCCATCTTTACCAGTAGGTCCATCTTTACCAGTAGGTCCATCTTTGCCAGTAGGTCCATCTTTGCCAGTAGGTCCATCTTTACCAGTAGGTCCATCTTTGCCAGTAGGTCCATCTTTGCCAGTAGGTCCATCTTTACCAGTAGGTCCATCTTTACCAGTAGGTCCATCTTTGCCAGTTGGTCCATCTTTACCAATAGGTCCTGTTGCTCCATCATAACCACGATCACCTGTATATCCAGTTGGTCCATCTTTGCCAGTAGGTCCTGTTGCTCCATCATAACCACGATCACCTGTATATCCAGTTGGTCCTATTGTGCCAGAGGCACCTGTTGGTCCATCATAACCACGATTACCTGTATATCCAGTTGGTCCTATTATACCAGAGGGACCAGAAGCACCTGTTGGTCCATCATAACCACGTTCACCTGTATATCCTGTTGGCCCAGTTACCCCATCATTTCCAGTATCACCTTTTGGACCTGGTTGGCCAGGGTGATTTTTTATCATTTCCTCTAATTCTTTAATTTTTTTATCATATTTTGACAAATCTGGTCCATTATTTTTATACATAAGGCCAATTGCCTCATGTAATAGAGCAACACATTCATTCTTAATTTGATTAGAATATTTTTCTATTAATAATTTTTCAATTTCTTCTGTAGAAATACACGTTGATTTAGAAGAATAATAGTGGAAAGCTGTAGGAGTAGCACCTGTAGCACCTGTAGCACCTGTAGCACCTGTAGCACCTGTAGCAGCTGTAGGATTGGGACTTGTAGGACTAGAACCTGTAGGACTAGAACCTGTAGGACTAGAACCTGTAGGACCAGTCTCTGTAGAACTTGCTTTTTTAATTTTACCACCAATTGAAGCAGGATCTCTATCATACAAAATATTATTATCGTAACAAGGAAGTCTAAAATCATTAGAATTAATAAGGCTCTGAGAAATAGGTATTTTATTTAAAGTTTGTATCCACCAGTAAATTCTGACAATATTTTTATTTTTTTCAAGAATTTTATTATAATTATCGTCATTTGGTCTTTTTTTACCAAAGCGTTCATCAAATCCATCTTTTAATATTACAGCAGGAGCTCCAATATAAGATTCATCTTTTATTCCCTTACAATCAAAATATTCTATTCCAAATTTCATAAAACGCAATTCACGCATATTAGTAAAATCATTCTTCATACATTTTTCTTCTATCTTTTTTAAAATAGCCTCTATTGTTTGTGTTCTTATATTATTATTTAAACTTGTAGCATTGGGATCTCCACCTTTATGAGTTTTTGGCATCAAGTATTCATAATGACCCTCATGTTCATTTAATAGATTAACAATTATTATATCAGCAGGTAATTCCTTTTTATTATCATCTAATCTATTTAACTCGTTTGGAGTTATATCTTTTTTTGTAGTAAGATTAGTTTTTTCATACACCTTAAGAAATATTTTATGCCTTTCAAGAATTTCTTTTACTATTCTAACTTCTAATTCGCCAACGTATGATCCAGGTGTTCTAACATGTTGTTCCACTTCTTTTTTAAAATTATCCTTTGTTGTTAATTTAGCATTTATTATATCCTTTAGCCAACTTGGGAATCCTTCAATAATAATTGGCAGACTTGCATCATTTTTTGTTTGTAACTCAAGAAGATTATCAAACATGTCTTTTTTTTGACCAGAACTATTTGAATTTGTAGGTAAATCTGTTTTAATGCTATCAGCTATGATATTACGAAAAGATTTAATAAATTCCTTTTCTTTTTCTTCATCAGAACCTGTAAACTCTTTTGTAAAAATATTTTTTGATACTTCATCTATCTTTTCCTGATCACGCAATGATCGATAAATACCACTAAAAAAACAATCTCCTTGTGAAAGAGTAGGCTTTACATCAACATTACTAGGGACACTAGGAGCAGGGTCACTAGGACCACTAGGAGCAGGACCAGAAAGTATAGCTCCTTCCTCTTCTTTTATTTGTTCTTCCAATAAATTAACATATTTTTGTGTATATTCTAATTGTCTTTCTTCTGTATCTCTTTGCATATTTATAGAAGAACCCCACATGGAAATTTTGTTTTTCAAGAAATCTACATAATTTTTAAAACAAAATAACAATGCCTTAGAATCTACACCTCGTTGAGTAAGTTCTATTAAACGATCACTAG
>Ga0214923_10001852_pt1 | contig 29236 bp, 35 predicted proteins | sample LL1510_MetaG_FD_177993 | JGI IMG/M metagenome (GOLD analysis project Ga0214923, IMG submission 177993) | Freshwater microbial communities from Lake Lanier, Atlanta, Georgia, United States - LL-1510 | ecosystem: Environmental > Aquatic > Freshwater > Lake | place: USA: Georgia | collected...
ATGACAAGTGAGTCCGGAATGCCATGGAGAGTGGCTCTTATGGAGAGCCGCCGAAGGTCTGCCCTACCCTGATACGCACACTCTATCGCACAGATCCGCGCGCGATTCTTTAGAGGAAGACGACGCTGAAACGGACGCTGAACCGCACGAAGACGACGACAAATGAACTCAACCAAAACATGCACAGGCCGCTGCAAGCTCGATCCTACGGGAAAGGACTGCACGGGCTGTGGACGAACTATCGAAGAAATAAAAAATCGGGCCGTTGAGGCTGCCGCGCAACGACAAGCGTGCGCAGACAAAAAGCCGCGCAATAAACAAGCCGCATCCGCTGCTTGCTGCCCACGAAACGTGTAAACTCTCATCCCTATGTCCTCTGCTCTATCCGACTACGTCGCGTCCACCCGTTATACCCGCTACCGAGAAGATCTCGGTCGACTCGAAACTTGGGAGGAGGCGGCGGAACGCGTGCGCGACATGCACCTCAAATTTTACTCCGACAAGCTAGCGGCTTCCTTCTGGGGAAAGACCCTTGAGACGTGGATCCACGACGCGTTTGACGCGGTTAAACGCAAGGAAGTGCTGCCGTCTATGCGCTCGCTCCAGTTCGGCGGAAACGCGATTTTGGTAAACAACGCACGCATCTTCAACTGCTCCTTCACCCCCGCAGACCGCGTTGAATTTTTCCGCGAGTTCTTCTGGCTTCTGCTCTGCGGAACGGGCGTAGGTTTTTCGGTGCAGGAGGCCCACGTCTCAGCGCTGCCGCCCTTCCCACAATCCACTGGCCTGAAAAAGCCGTTCACGGTGCCCGATACCATCGAGGGATGGGCTTTATCTATCGACGCCCAGATCCGGAACGCTTTAGACGGCTATGAGACCGAGTTTGACTTCTCAAATATTCGTCCAAAAGGCGCTCTATTAAAGACTTCCGGAGGCAGAGCCCCAGGCCCTGAGCCGCTCCGCGTTGCTCTGGAAAAGACCGCCGAGATCCTGCGCAACGTATCCGATCGCAGGCTTCGACCGATCGAAGTTTATGACATTTGCATGCATCTGGCGAAGGCGGTGCTGTCCGGCGGTATCCGCCGATCTGCTACGATCTGCCTGTTCGATGCCAACGACGAAGAGATGAAGAATGCAAAAGCCGAGGACCAATGGTGGTCAAAGAACCCCCAGCGAACCGCCTCAAACAACTCGGCGGTATTGCTCCGCTCAAATTGCTCTCGCGAAGATTTTGACGCTCTATTTGAGGCCCAAAAAGCGTACGGAGAACCGGGATTTTACTTCGCGAACAACCGAGACCACGGCACCAATCCGTGCGCGGAAATCGGGCTGTATCCGTACGATGAATACGGATACTCCGGCGTGCAGTTTTGCAACTTGAGCACGATCTCGGCCCGTGGCATCGATAGCCAAGCTGAGTTCTACCGTCGGGCCCAACTGGCCTCGATCATTGGCACGCTTCAAGCGGGGTACACCTCGCTCCCGTTCCTCGGCAAGCGGAGTGAGCGGATCACCGAGCGTGAGGCCCTGCTAGGCGTATCGATTTGCGGGATACTAGATAACCCAAGCATCCTCCTTGACCGAGACACGCTCCGGACCGGAGCCGAAGTGGTGCTGGACACAAATTTCTGGCTAGCTCTGGTGTTGGACATCAATCTCGCATCCCGCACGACCTGCGTGAAACCCGAAGGAACCGCCAGCATCGTGCTGGACAGCGCCAGCGGAATCCATGCACGGCATGCTCAGAGATACCTCCGCCGCGTCCGCGCCTCGAAAGCGGATCCAGCGACAAAAGCTTTCGCCGAGGCGAACCCCGAGCTTGTGGAGGACGCTTACGAGGACCCGATAAACACCTCGGTGCTGACCTTTGCATGCGAGGCCCCCGCTGGGTCTCGACTACGCGAAGACGTGTCGGCTCTGGAGCTGCTGGAGGCCGCGCGCACGGTGCAGGAGTGCTGGGTCAAGGCTGGCCGCCGCGACTCGACGGCGACCGACGTCCACCACAACGTATCGATCACCGTGAACGTGAAAGCCGATGAGTGGGACTCCGTGCGCGAGCATATCTGGACGCACCGAGACACTTACACGGGTGTCGCCCTGCTGCAGGACTTCGGGGATACCGCGTACCCGCAGGCCCCGCTGCAGACCGTCCGTACCGAGGCCGACCTCGAGCTATGGAAGAAAGCGATGGGTGCCAAGGTGTCCTTTGGCTGGCAATCTGAGGCCACCCACGACACTGGGGCCGAGCACCGAGGGGCCGCTGTGGCCTGCTCCGGCGGAGCTTGTGAGCTAAAAATTTGATGTATTCTAAAAACAAATACAAGGGCCTCTTCGGGGGCCCTTTTTTTGTGCCCAAAAATATTTTTAAAAAAGGTGTTGACCGAGCTCGACCGTTCTGATCGTCTCGGTCTCGTCAATCACGACAACCCACCATAACACCCATGAAATACATCCTCAATATCGGCTGCAACGTCGGCAACAAAGCCGCCTTCTCGCCTGCCTTCGCCCTTTCGAAGGTGGCTACCATGTTCGAAAACGTCCACGAATCGGCGTCCTTCCGCTCCTCCTACGAGGCCGAGGTCGACGGTAAAGTCCAGACCGTGGAAGAAAACGTGCTGGTAGTCCTCGTCTCCGAGCCTTTTGTCGAGGTCGGCTCGTCGATTTTTTGCCTCGCCAACGTCCTCGACCAGAAGGCGATCGCCTACGCTCCCGAGGGTCGCACTGACCTCGGAGCCCTCGAGGGCCCGCACCGCGATACTTGGTGCGGCGGAAAGTTCCTCGCTGAATTCTTCGTGGACGTGGCTGAGGCCAAACGCCGCGAGGCCGCCGAAAAGGCTCAGCTCGAGGCCGCCGAAAAGCTGCTCAAAGACCTCGGCGCTCTCTAAGAGATAAAAACCCTTGACGGGCCTCGGTTGACCAGATCGACTGGGGCCCTCAACCCAACCAACCAACCAACATGGAACTGCTCACTACCACCTCCCCCGCCGTGATCGCCCTCGCCAAGAAAATCGAAGTTATCTTCAATGAAGGTGCGCTTCAGGCGGGCGCTTACGGCGTCGACATTACCGAGGGCCCTCGCTACCTCCGAGTGGCTCGGGTAAACAGAGCCCACAACGTGGGCCTGACCCGCTCGGTATACCTCTTCATCGACCGCCAAAACGGCGACCTGCTAAAGGCCAGCGGATGGAGCGCTCCGGCCAAAGGCGCGCGGGGCAACCTCCACCAGCCCGACGCGCTCCGCACTGCCACTCCCTACGGATTTGGATACCGCCGATGAACGCAATCCACTAATACCCAATGAAAACCCTCCCCCCGCTCCTGCAAAACCGCCTCGAGGAACTCGAGTCCCTCTTAGCTGCCCGCCAGCTCGTCCACGCCAAACGCTGCACTATCGATGAGGCTGCGGCCGCCCTCGACGTGAGCCCCGAAGTCCTTGAGGCCGTAAATCCCAACGGTTACAGCCTTGAGGAGATCGCTGAGTTCCTCGAGGTCAGCCACCAATACCTTTCGACTCTTTGCAGCCGCGCCTATGAAAAGGTGAGGCTCGAACACCCTGAGCTCCGAGAGGAGCTGCGGGCGTCGTAATACGTGGTAGGATTTGCCCATGGACCACCTGTCTACCGTCCCCGTCGTCGAGCTCGTTCGAGAGCTCGTTTCACGCCTCCCAACTGAAATTGGGGGGCACCCCGTATCCGCCGCAGCAATACACTTCGACCCGATCGCCGATGAGGCGTCTTGGTACGTCGATCTAAAGCTAAAACCCGATGAGCCTATTCTATAAAAACGCACCTGTTCAGATCCTCGCCGGAGCACCCGCCGATCCGGATTTCCTTCCCCGAGGTTGGGAGGGGCTGGAGGACCCCGTCCTCATCGCCAACTCGACCGGATACCCTCTGTGGGTCAACCGCTCTGCGCTGGAGCGGCGTGACGACCCTGAGTGGACGCTCAACCCACCCAAGGTGGCTGGCCTCTACCGCTGGCGGAAGAACTGGCAATGGGAACCGATCGCGCGCGAGGTGCGGTTGGCGCAGCACGGCGATTTCGTTGGCCAGTTGGTGACCTACTCAAACCGCGTCGGCCGCGACGTGCCCATCAAGCACCTCGAGAACGGTGGCAGCGAGTGGTTCGCTGCCGATATCCTGACGGGAGGGATCCAGCGGTTAGCGTTCCGGCGGCGGCGAATTCGGTGACAAAGGTCATAGCGCGGTAGGTTGCGGCGGGCGCGGCGGTGAGCATGTTGGAGATCATCAAAAAACAGGCATCCGTTATGGAAACACCACGAACAAACGAAAACGCCGGATACTACTACGGCCACGGAATTAAAAAGAACAGCGACCTAGTGATCGACCCGAACGGGCCATTTGTGCTTGCTGATTTCGCCCGCGAATTAGAGCGCGAGAATCGTGTGATGCGTTCGCTACTGCTCCGCATCCACTCGGCGAGGATCGGGATGGATCATCCGGCCGTGATTGAAGCGCTCAACGACTTGGACGCTTTTTTTCGAGAGCCCAACTGCAACTAAACTTCTGTAGTTAAATTTCAAATACAGCCGCCTTAAACGACGGCTGTTTTTTTTTTGAAAAAAGGTGTTGACTGGGTGCCACCGCTCTGATCGCCTCGATTTCGTCAGACCACCCAACCCACTACATCCATGTCCGAATACGTTTCCGCCACGCTCAAGATAACCACCCCTGACGCCCGCGTCAGCCTTTACCAGAAAGAGGACCGATACGTCGTAGAAGTCCGAACGAGCCACCATTGGTGGCAGACCGACGGCTGGTTTTCGTTTCCACTCGACGACCGCAGGTCGAGCTTCGAGATCGCTACCGACCTCTCTAGAAAGAAGTCGCGTCCGGTGAACCAGTGCGGCTACCTCTGGGCATACTTGTTTCACGCAGAGGTGCGCCTAGCCCTTGCCGAGCTTGATCTGGCAAGGGGTATCTTCCTCCTCGAGACCGCCGCTTAATCTATCCAGCACCGCGATACACCCGTGAAAAACAAAACGAAATTCAAGTCACTCGACCGCTACGAATCCGATCCGCGTGTGCGCGAGATTTGGGCGGAAGAGGAAAACGATGGGCCGGACATTTGGGTGTCGCTTGCGCACGGGTGGAACTGGTATGGTTGCTGCTCAGTGCATGAGCGCAGTTGCAGAGCTATTCATGGTGCGATGCTCTCCGTTGAGAAGGGGGAGGCTTTCTAACGCCGCGTGATGACCGCGCCCATCAGCCAAACACTCACTCAGGGTAGAGAAAACGGTATCTCGCCAGCCGCCATGCGGTGGAGAAAGCCAAGCTAACCGATTGGCCCCTGAGCCCGTTACGTGTCCCTCGACCACATATGAAAAATTCAGTCATTGCGAATACCCTCGAGATCGACCCCGTCGAGCTCCGTGATTACCGATACCAGCAGGGGCGAACACGCCGCGCCATCTACGGCATCGGAGACCGCTGGTTTGCAGTCGGGAAAACAGCCCCAACCGACCTCGTTGATCGAGGTGCAGCTGCGTGGGTACCGCACGCCGATCAGTTTTTCGCGCGCCGTGCTGGGACGGTCCTCTGGGTCTCGGTAAACAATCCGGCCGCCTAAGCCTCTGGGCCCCTGAACAGGGGCCTTTTTTCATGCCTGAAAAAAAGTGTTGACGGCACCTACCGAGATCCGGCAGAACAGAGATCTCAACCCAACACCTCCCATGAACAACACCACCCGCACCGTCACCGTCCCCGCCGCCTACGTCGAGTCCGCCCGCAAGGCCCTCGCCCGCCTCAACCGCTCCGCCGAGCGCCACGGCCTCGCGATCCGCTCCGAGATCACCGCCGTGTCGGCCCCCCGCGAGCAAGTCGCGCTGCATACCGTGCGCGAGCGCGGTGAGTTTACTGGCCTCACCTCGTCTTACGTCGTCGAGGTCGTTGACCTCACCGTCTCCCTGCCCGCTGCGCCCGTGCGCCGCGACGGCTGGTCCCTCGGGGCCATCGCCGAGGCCACCGACTCCGGCCTCGACCTCACCGTGGTCGACGAACGCGTGCGCCCCGTCGCCAGCCGCATCAGCTCGGCCAGCTTCGAGTGCGCCCACTGCCGCGCCCGCCGCAACCGCGCCAAGGTGATCGTGGCGGTCGACGCCGCTGGTGCCCACGTCCTCCTCGGCACCGAGTGCGCCAAGGCTTACATTTCCGAGATCGATAACGACCTTTTCACGCTCGAATTTTGCGCCGCTACCGAGACCGTGATCGACTCCGAGGGGCGCGAATTCGACGGCGAAGGCGGCAAGCGTAGCCGCGCTTGGCCACTCGAGCAAGTGCTGGCGGCCGCCATCGAGTCGATCAACGCCCGTGGCTACAGCGCCCGCTGGGTGCAGGACCAGTTCGGTGAGCGCTCCGAGAATTTGACCTGCACCCGCCACCACGTCGTCGCCATCCTGAGCCGCACCCAGACCACCCACGACGTCCACGCCGCCGAGGCCGCCGATACCGCCGCGTGGCTGCTGGCCCTCGATCCGGCCGCCCAGCACGACGCGGTGCGGTCCGCGATCGACGCCGCCTCGATCGGCCTCGTGAGCGAGAAGAAGCTGGGTGCCGTGTGCTGGGCCGTGCAGGCCCGCCGTAATGAAATCAGCAAGGCCGCAGCCGAGGCCGCCAAGCGCGCCGCCGGAGCCGACAAAAACCTAGCCCCCGAGGGCCGCGTAGCCATCACTGGCCGCGTCCTGAAGACCAAGAAAATCGACAACGGCTTCGGCCTCCAGACCAAGCTGCTGGTCGAAATCGCCACACCCGCCGCCAACGCCTTCACCCGCGTTTACGTATCAGCTCCTTCAATACTATCCGGCGCCATCGCTGGCGATGAGGTAGCGTTCACCGCCACCTTTAGCCGCGCGCCGGATGACGATAAATTCGCTTTTGGATCGAGGCCCACGGTAAAGAAGGCCAAGGCGTAAAGCCCCCACGGCCCCGCCCGAAACGGCGGGGCTTTTTTGTGCCCAAAAATAGTTGTTGACCAAACGCAACCGCTCTGATCGTCTGGTCTCGTTAGGCAACCCAACACAACACAACACAACACAACACAACACCCCCATGAACAACACCACCGTCAACTCCAATCTAAAAAACGCCGCCCCCGAGCTTCTGGCGGCATTAAAAGAGGCTCTGTTAGCCCTCGACCAAGTGGGCCGCGCACACCCCGAGTACCACGGCACCGCCACTGGGCCCTCCGCCGTCGGCGCGGCTTACATCCGTGCAAAAGCCGCGATCCGCGCGGCGGAAGGTGCCTAAGCACCGCCCCCACGGCCCCGCCCGAAACGGCGGGGCTTTTTCGTGCCTAAAAATAGTTGTTGACGGCGTGCAAGCGCTCTGATCGTCTAGGTCTCGTCAGGCAACCTAACCCAACACAACACAACACAACACCTCCCATGAAAAACATCACCATCCGCTCCGCCCACAAGTCCGTCACCGAGGCCGTCGCCGCCTCCGGCATCGACTTCTCTTACAACCCCGAGGCCGCCGCCGAGGACGCCCGTGACCTCGACCGTGGCTATCGCGGCGCTGGCCGCAACATCCTCCGCCCCGTCACCGAGGCATTTGTCGCCGACGTCGACGGTAAGGTCGAGATCCTCTACACCCTCGAGTGCGTCGAATCCGGCGGCGCGATCCGCTTCCTGAACACGTTCTCGCCGTTCGTCGCCTGCTTGGACGACTCGCCGTTCACCGTCCTCGAGCGCAACGGCACAACCTTCGTCGAGCGCGTCAGCTTCCCCAAGACCGCCTCGGCCAGAGCGCTCCTCGCCGATCTTTGCACGTGGGCCTCGGAGCTCTACGTCGCCTGAGCCGTCGAGCCTCTGAGCCCCGCCCGAAACGGCGGGGCTTTTTTGTGCCCGCGTCACGGAGCCGCTGCGCGTATCGACAACTGCACTACACGTATCCGTTGAGCCGATACGCCTTGTAGTCTCTGCGCCACTACGGCCGTGTATGTCTTTTTGTGGGCCCGTGTATGTCATCCCAACTATCTTAACATACACGCGATTTTTTTGTGGACGCCGTGCAGCGGGCCCGCATGGTCGAAGTCGTCAGCACAACACCAACCCACAACACCTCCCATCCCATGAACCAAGTCACCTACTACATCCTCCGCCACGCCACGTCCGGCCAATTCTTCAACGGCACCAACTTCTCCGAGGAGAACGCCAGCAAGGCCACGCGCTTCGACAGCGCCCCCACCGCTGAGGCCGTGCGCCTCGTCTGGGCCTGCCCCGTGCAGATCATCGCGGTCTCCGAACAGCAGGTCGCAAAGCTCAACCTAGCCTGCAAGCTGGAGTCTCGCGCCGCTACCCATCTCGCCAAGGTTCGCGATCTCAACTGCCTCAACGCCGCCCAGATTCGTGGGGCGCGGACTGCCGCAAGCCGTCTACGCCAGCGCGCCACCCGCCTCGCCGTCGAGGTGTATGCCACCTTCCCCCGCGTCGGTCACAACGTCGCCGCCTGACCCTCAACCCTCAACCCTCCCACGCCCGTGAAAAACAATACCTCCCTCAAAAACGTCGCCGACCTCTTCGCCACCGCCCACCGCCTCGCCGCCACCGTCGGCGGCGTAAAGATCGAGACCACCGAGGAATCGTGGCTGCTCGGCGACGATACGATCCACCGCATCTGCCTCGACCGCACCGCCTGCGGAGGCTGCGTCCTCGACTGGGAGATCATCACCATCGTCGTGCGCCGCCCGAGCAAGAACCGCCCAAAGGCCCGCACCTCCGTCATCTGCTCCACCGTTTTCTCCTACAAACCCGACGCCCGCAACGCTGGCGCTTGGGACGCCAACTACGCGCTGGCTCGCCACGCCGAGCAGATCCGAAGCGGACAGGCCGCCGCCCGAGTCGCCTGAGTCTTTGAGCCCCCGAGTCTCTGAGCCTTCAAGGCCCTCCCGAAAAGGAGGGCCTTTTCCGTGCCCGTTTCCCGCGACCCGCTACCTTCACCCTCCCAGACTCAAGAAAACGCGGGAAATCGCAGCCGTTGGCTCGCTGCAGCCACCCAGATCGGGTGGTCTGGGCCGGACTCGAGCCCTTGAGCCGTTCGGAACGGCCTTCGCATACGTTCGTACGGCCTTCGAATACGTTCGTACGGCCTTCAAGCACGGTATTCCGTACGGCCTTCAAGCACGGTATCCTGTACGCCTTTACGCCTCTGCGTCGTTACTAGGTCGGTTGGGCGGACGGTGCCGAGTTCAGGTCTTCACATATTAATTTAACATATATTATCTAGGGTTAACGGCTGTAATCACGCTAATTAGCACGGCGTCGCCGTTTAATTAATAGTTCAACAACTACAAAATCGTCGCCAAAACCTTTTGGGTTTCTGTTCCGGCTGCGAAAACAGATATACTATACTATACATATATATATTTAAAATATTATAATATAGTATAGTGTTTATCTAAAAGGGGTTAGGTTAATTAATAGGTGTGTATTAATAGGTCGTCGGAGATTCTGCAAGGTACGTTGAGATTAACGCCTATTAATTAAAAACCTATTAATTTAAAGGCGTGGAGGGCTGGGCCCTGCGGGCAGCACTTTTCTTTGGGGCGCAGCGCACACTCCGCTCCAAGTGACGTAGACTCTCACCGTGCCGGACCTTCCACTGACCACCTCGCTCGGTTCCTTGAACCAAGCCCAACTGTACCACGTCTGGTTTGGTCTGGGTGGTGACGCCAAGCTGGTTCAACGCGCTACAGGCGTGAGATCCGAGATCGTCGAGGCCCTCGCCCACGACTTCGGCTGGCACGCTCTGGCCGGAGGCAAGATCGGGCTCGTCGACAAGAAGTCGGAGAAGGAGATCAACCGCGCGCTTTCGTACGCCCAAGGCAAGCGCCTCGCCGCGATCATCGATCAGGCGATGAAGATCATCGAGGAGAACCCCGAGCGGCTGAAGATGTCCATGTTCACCACCACCGAGGACGGCCGTCAGGCCCTCACCGCAAAGCCGTTGGTCGAGTTGGCCAAGGCCGCAGAGACGACGCAGTCGATCATGTATCGAGCCCTCGGTGACAAGGTCGATGAGGAATCCGATCCAGTCAGTGGCAACATCGACCGCATCAAATCCCTTTCACTCACCGTAACCAACATCGTCGGAAACGCTGCAGCTCGAGCTCACGCTGGCCGAGCCGTTACCGACGCCATCGTAGACCTGACATGAGCAAGATCCAAGTTCGCGGAGCCTATCTCCGCTCTGCCCTGATGAGCCGCCTCGGCAAGAGCAAGCCGATCGACCCCAGTCGATTTCGCCCGTTCGTTTACCGCAACAGGCAGCGCCTAGAGGATGCGCGCGAAACGGCGGCGTGTACGTTCTGCGGATACAAAGGAACTGCCCTTGCGTTTGTTCCACCTGCAGGGGAGCAGGGCCCGTGTCAGTTGGTCTACGCCGGAGAGAAGCCGTTCACCCGTGCGCTCGAGCGATGCACGCCGACGTGCTGCAACTGCATTCAGGAAAGGCGCGCTGGCCAGCCACTGAAGACCAAGGCGACGCTGACCTCCAAGGCGTCACGCACGCTCGAGGTGCTGCAGAAGCTCGAGGCCGCAGGCGAGCCTGTACACCAAGCCGTAGTGACAGAGCAACTACAGCCCGTAGTTAAAAACCAACTACACGGAGACCAGCAGAAGCTGTTTAGCGAGGTTCACATGGCTGTAACATCGCTCGCGTCGGGCCTCAGCGACGTAGTGCCGCAAAGACTACGAGACCCCGAGGCGCACGACGCACAATAAAGATTATGTCTAATCACCTCGGAGCCGCTGAGTTGGTAGGCCGTATCGAGTTCACGGATACACCACTCCCCCACCCTCTCGGTCTTTGGGTCGGCTCAGTCGGTGCTCCCCTGCGGCTCAGAGAGACAGGTACGGGGGGGTTCGCGCTCGGCGCTCCGCTAAGTCAATTCTCACCGCGATAAAAAATTCTCTCGTGGGCCCTTTTTAATATTAATGCAATTTACGCTGACCGAAGTCGCGACGCAGGTCGCAATGCCGCTACACCTCGAAGACCCAGTGTCTGCGGGGCAAATAGCCATGGACATGCTGCAGCCCAAAGACACACCGACGATACGCACTCCGGAAGAAGCGTTCGTCGTGCTCAACGCACTCCTCGCGGGTCTTCTGGACAACGAGCTTTACGCCGAAGCGGCTAAACTTCTCTGGAAGCCGAGCCAGTTTTCCGCAGAGCCCGAGAGCGTCAGGAACATCTTCGATGCGCTGTTTTCAGAGTCGCAGATCCTCGTGCAAGGAGCGGCTTCAATGGGCAAGTCCTTTTCGATCGGTGTGTGGATGTACCTCGACTGGAGACGGGACCCCGAGAACACCAACGTGCTTGTGGTAGGACCTAGCGAGAATCACCTGCAGCAAAATTTGTTTTCGCATCTAGTCAGCCTCCACAACAACTCAGCGATCCCCGGCCCCGGCTCTCCAACCAACCTTTGCATAGCTTTGAATCCGCACGACCAGTACGCCGGTATCAAGGGCGTGGTGATACCGCTCGGAAAGAAATCGGCCGGACGTCTACAGGGCGTAAAGGTGAAGCCACGTAAGACCCCACATCCAAAGCTTGGCAGGATGACCCGGCTACGCGTGATCTTGGAGGAAGCTGAGAACATTCACGTCGGCGTATGGGAGGACCTGATTAACTTGAGTGCCAACGCCGCCAACTCCGTGCAGTTCAAAGTCGTTGCGGCTTACAACCCCAAAGACCGGTCATCGCCGGTCGGCATCCGGGCAGAGCCGGAGAATGGATGGGGGTCTGTAGACATAGAGACTAGCTTTTCGTGGCGCACCAAACGTGGCTGGAAGCTGGTACGTCTCGACGGCCACCGAAGTGAGAACGTGCTCAAGGGACAGGAGATTTTTCCCGGCATGCAGACCACGAGAGGCTTGGAGGCGGTGACGCTTCAGGCCGGTGGGGCTAGGACGGCCGGGTGGTTTACGATGGCCCGTGGCTGGTACCCGGAGGACGCCATCGATACGGTGGTAATCCCACCGGCACTGTTGAAGGATGAGGCCATGCGGGGCGAGTACATCTGGGCCGAAGAGCCGCAGCCGTGTGGTTTTCTTGACGTCGCTCTCGAGGGTGGGGACAACGCCATCCTGTGTGTCGGCCGGTTCGGAAAAGCGTACGGCCTAAAAAGGCACCCCGACCTACAGCACCCGGACGGCGAGCAGACGTATTTCAAGAACCCGGACAATCGCAGGCTCTACCGCAACTGCTTGCAGGTCGATCAGCTCATCAAGTTTCCTAAAGGCCGCACCGAGGATCTGGTTGACTCGGCAAAGAAAGCCTGCGACTCGCTAGGCATTAAGGCCGAGTTCCTCGGGGTAGACCGCACCGGCAACGGTGCAGGCGTACATGATTTGCTTCGCTCGAGGATGGGTGATTCGGTGAAAGGCGTAAATGCTTCGGAGTCTTCCACCGAGATGCGGATACTGGCGGAAGACACAAAGCTTCCGTGCGACGAGTACACCCTGTTGGCTACAGAACTTTGGTTTGCCACGAGAAAATGGCTGGACGTGGGCGTGGCAAAAATTGGCCCAGCCGTACCGTCGACGCCTTTGGTTGACGAGCTCGGAGGCAGAAGATTTATTCAACCCCACGGAAATCCGCGCGTGAAAGTGGAAAGCAAGCGCGAGTACAAGAGCCGTGGGCACAAGAGTCCCGACCACGCAGACGCTTTGACGGGGCTCATTCACACCGTGCGCATGCAGAGCAACGTGCTGCAGTCTTTCAGCGGGCGTGATGGAAAGGAAGATGTACAGCCGATGAAGCAGCGGGTGGACGTGACCAACAGATTTCAGCGCCTTGACTAATTTTCCGGATAAGCTTACCGTGCTAAAAGCCTATGCGTATTTTTAACCTTTTTGGTCTATCCATACTCACGATTGTTCTTTTCGGATGCGGCCCTAAACTAGAGCCTCTGCCGCCTGCGGTAAACTGTACAGACGCTACGCAGGCACGGGAAACGCTGGCTAAAGCAGGCTATGACGTTGTCCCTGTGTTGGGCACCGGTAGCATGGCCCCGTGGATCCCTGCTCATCCACTAGGTCGAAAGATCGTCGTAGCCTATGCGGGTCTCAGCAAGGTGCCGTACGCGCACCTAAAGTCGGGCAACGTGGTGATCTATTCGAGGTACGGGCAAAAAATCATCCACCGACTCGGGGAACAGGACGAGCGTGGGTTTCTGGCTTTCGGCATTCACAACTCTGACAAGGATCGCAACGAAGACGGCGGCATCGGATTTGTGACGCCGTACAGCTACATCGGCCGTGTGGAAATCGTGACGCTATTTCCGCTGTAGTTTATTTTTCTGCGTAGACTCGGGTACCATGATTCTAGAAAAATTAGAAGGTCTTTCTGAGCGGCACACGCTTAAGGTGCAGCGGCCGTGGTTCTCTGCCGACGGTCAGCGCGACGTCACGCTGGAGACCTTGGCTTCGTGGGTGAACGGAAAGATCCCCGGTCGCTTAGTCGGAAACGTTGACCCCAACACGGCCAACGTCCCGGGACAACGTGGATGGACTTACCAAGATCTCAATTACGGCGACCTTTTCGTCTACGGCGAGACTACGGGTGATGATGCTTGGCTGCCTGTGCTAGTTGATCGGGGCAGTGCCCCCGGAGGAGCGGACGGTCAGATATTCACGAAAGACGGTGGATACCCTATCTGGTCTTACGGAATCAACACGGCTGGCGTAGAGATGATGGGGTGGGGACCGTCGTCAGGGTTGTTCGTTACCTGCACAACGGATGGATTTCAGAGTGCTAACTTTGACAGCCGCACGTTAAACGCGGGTGAAGAGACTGTGTATGACTGGAGCGACAACATCATCTATGACTGGACACAAAACACAAGATCAGTTGATTTTCAGAATAGAGTAATTTACGCAGGAAACGATGATGTTACTATAGATTATTCATCTTTTCCGCTAAAAATTATGGCACCCGTCAGCAGCGGGCCTGTCCTTTACAACGGCAGTATAACCAATACTTCCGCCCCCATCTGCGGCTTCAACACCCAGACCTTCGCCCCCACCACGGGTCAGACCGTCACTGTGGCCACCACTTCCGGTAACAACATTTTGATTGCGGTGACTGGATCTGGGACTCTTGCAACCTTGACCATCGCGCTGGCGAATATGCTCAACAACCAACCGAGCACCGAGGCCATTATCTACATCCACTCCAGCCGCACGATCACCTCGCTCACGCTGACGTATTCCGGCTACACTTTCACCGGCACCGCCATCACCACCCTTGCCGCCAACGGCACTCACGTCTTGCGCCGCTCCGGCACCGTTCTCTATCACGTCCAATAATCTTTTCCCGTTATGCCTATCCAACCAAATCCAGCCCTCGTTAAACTACGCGCCACTCTTCAGATTGGCGAGTCCCTGAGCAACTGCCGTCGTCTGCTCGCCCGCTTCGCTGGCGCGATCACTGACGGCGTTCCCGCCCAAGGAATTTCCGCTCAGGAGCTCATCGACATTATTGGCCAAGATGAGGCCAACCTCATCATCGCGGCCAACGCGATTTTTGTCGCGTCTCCGCTGCCCGTGGTCGAAGAGGCCGCTGCCCCCGCCCCGGCCGTCTGATGCCGCTACATAAGGGCACCTCTCAGGCTACGGTAAGCAAGAACGTCTCCCTTCTGGTAAAGGAAGGGAGACCACAGAAGCAAGCTGTCGCCATCGCGTTGAGCGAAGCAGACAAAGCAAAACGTAAGTCTCGGTTGCCGAAGTAGATCGGCATACAGACGCAAGAATTTGTTGCGGGTCCTACGAGACTGTAGTATTCTCGCATCGTTCAGTATAACAATCAACCAAAGGGACACTATGGCCGCTAAAGCCAAATCCGGTAAGGGTAAAGGCACTGGCAAGGGTAAAGGCTGCTAAGATCAGCTTTACTAGTACCTCAGAGCTTTGCGGAGGTAACCCCTCCGCAATTATTTTTGTTCTTTGATTTTTGGGGCTGTTTTTGGATTCGACTCTTTGCCCAAGTCTAAGCTGCATGTCGGCGGTGCTTGTTCCGCCGTGAACCAACAAGCAAATCATCAAACGCTAACAACACGTTCGATATGGCTCCCTCGGTGGAACAGGCTGACGCGATTCTCGCGGCTACCGGTTACACTGAGTCGGCGCTCGCCGAGGTTTAACCTCGCCGTTCTCGTAGCAGATTCCGCTACCTACGAGGGCGTCACCAGCGGATAGAGCACTGCACTCGATAAACGGCAGAACTGAGTGGCCCGACCTCTAAATCGGGATGGTGGAGGGTGCTCTTCCCGAGCGCCCCTTTAAGCATGTCGACGCGAAGATAAACGGCAAGGAATACGCGGGTTCGACTCCCGCCAGCTCCACCATTTTTGCTGTCCCTCTCCGGGTATGTTCCGTGAAGGCCCGATGCAATTCTCCTACGGGCGCACAGTCGCAATGGCGTGCCCGTGGTTTCCTCCGTCGATTTTCGCCGCTTTGAGAACTTGAGCGTCGTTGTCTGGATACTAAGCTTCAGACCTTTTACCTTGCGGTAAAAGCAACGCGAAAAGGCAATAGCAGTGCCCGTCCTGCGCGATGACTGGGCTTCAATTTTCAGACTCTCCGAGTCTGATAGGGTAGGTGACGCCCTCTGTAACTTTTACGAAACGATGAAAAACAGAGTGAGAGACACGTTGCGTCTCACATGGAAAGGCGACTCGCCGCCTCAATCGTTTTAGCGAGACTATTTGCTTCTGTAACTCAATGAAGAGTGCCGGATTCCGGTAGATGTAGGTTCGACTCCTACCAGAAGCCCACTTTGCCACCTTCCACGCGAAGGAGAGGCTTTTAGGGCCCGTCTTCCACAGGGAGGATGGGCCTCGTCTATTTGGCCCTCGTACTGGATTCCAGTATACGCAGTAGCCGGTCCGGGGCTTTTACACCAAAAGCCTGTCCATGACCCAAGCATAGTGTCGGCACCGACTTACGATACGGCCGAGCGTGGTGGCTCGGCGCGTCCTAGAAGGTGAGTCCCCGGCAGGCCAATTCAATTTTTCGCAGTCAGAGGTTCGAAGCCTCTCGGGATAATATCCTCGGTGGTGTAACAGGAGATGAGCTAACGTCGTGCGCTGCTTCGGGTAGCCGACGGACCCCAACCCTCCTGCAGGAAACACGGCGAAAAACCACTTTATTAAAAGCGTGTAGACTCTTCACGCATGGACTTCAAGACGTTCGCCCTTGTGGCCGATAACCACGGGGACCAGATTCACCCTGCGACAGAAAAAAAATTTTTCAGGTGGCTTGAAGATTTTAAGCCGAACATCCGCGTGCATTTAGGAGACAACTGGAACTTCGACGCTTTGCGCAGAGGGGCGTCCGAGTCAGACAAGACCGTAGACTTAAAGCGCGACATAGCGGCAGGAAAAAAGTTCCTGTCAAAATATTTTGCTCCGGATGCCACCAACATTTTCTTGAGGGGCAACCACGATGAGCGCTTATGGAAGCTGCAGAAAGATCCGTGCAACGCCGTAGCGCGCGGATACGCAGAGAAAATCGTGGAGGAACTTGAGGAGCACATAGCGGGATTAAACGCTAAGATGCTTCCGTACGATTCTGAAAAAGGAGTGTACCGGCTCGGTAAACTAACCTGTGTCCACGGGTACGCTCACGGGATGGGGGCGTCTCGGACCCACGCCAGAGTTTATGGAAACTGCGTTTTCGGGCACGTCCATCGATTCGACGCTTGCGGGGAAGCTTCCTTGGGAAGACGCTATGCCCAGAGCATAGGCTGCCTAGCTCGACACGACATGGCGTACTGCGCAGATAAAGCGTACCGACTCGGGTGGCATCACGGCTGGGCGTACGGAGTCTTGTATTCAAATGGAAACTACGAAATCAAAGAAGCCAAAATCGGACAAGACGGGCGCGTCGCAGTGGCGACAGCTTTCACCGTCTACTGATTGGGCTACACTACTCCAGAAAGAACTGGCCAACCGAAGCACACAGTGGGGGCCAAACGACTTGTCAGTAGAGGATATCGCGGAGCTGCGCAAAAAATCCGGGCTGCCGGGAGGCCGATCCACGGCGCTTCGCTGGGTATCCCAACTCAAAAAGGAAGGCAGAGCAAAACAGATTGAAGGGTACCGGTACGTTGACGGAAAACGCCTACGTGAAGTGAAATACCGTTTAGCATGATACCGAAACAAAGCGTCGTTCCGCCTAGTGGGCACCATTTCATCGACCGCAGCGGCGGCAATGAACATCGGATCATCGGATCCTCTTATCAGGACGTGGCCGAGCAAATTTTAAAGTACCGGCTGTCAAATAGGCTGGCGATCGGAAACCCCCTTCAGGAGTTGTACGAATTTGTTTGTGGCACATGGCCCCATTTTTGCGATACCGCTCAACCGGAGGCAACGTATAACGTCACGTCAGAGCCAGCTTTCACGGTGGCGGTAATGAACTGGATGGCCAATGCGTGGAGTAGACAGGCCAATACGCCAAACGCTCTTGTTTCGGATGGGGAAGCCCAGCGAAGGGCTGAGGTATGCCGGGGATGCCCAAAGCAAATAGATTGGGCCGACTATGGCTGCGGGTCGTGCGTGGCTTCTATCCGGCAGAAGGGATACGTATTCCGGGCAGGTCGCGAGACTGGAATAAAAAACGTCACCGGTTGCAGCGTACTCAAGCAGGACAACTCCACTGCAGTATTTGCGCACCTAGATTCTTTACCCGACGCTACGCCAGAACAGATGGAAAAACTTCCAACGGGATGCTGGAGAAAAATATGAAACCTGAAGACACCTCTATTCGCATCGGTCCGCATGACGTACGCGTCATTTTTAAAACCTCACTCGATGGCGACAATGCAGAAAGCATAGTCTCAGGGCTATTTTTTCCCGACGACCCGAGGATCGAGCTTAAAACAAATCTTCGCCATTCGCGAATGGCGGAGGTGATGATGCACGAGACCCTCCACGCCATCTGGTCTAACACTCAGTTTACCGAGGAGAAAGATGAGGAACGCGCGGTATCGGTGCTGGCGTGTTCGCTGACTCAGCTAGCCCGGGACAATCCTGAGTTCATCAAATTTTGGCTTTCCTATGCGATTTCCCGACCTTCGTAAATTTTTTGGTGCCGTCGTAACCGCGATTAAATTTTTCCTGACCCACGGAAAAATCTGGGCAAGCGACGAAGAAAAAAACCGCCGCATGAGCATCTGCAGAGTTTGCCCATATTCAGTTGAGATCCCCTGCAAAGCATACCCGATGCGGCAATGCCTAGTATGCTCGTGCATTACGGAGCCGAAAGCTTCCCTCATAACCGAGAGCTGCCCGAAGGGGCTGTGGGAAATTTAGTCTAAAATTTTTCGCAAATCTGATTCAGACGCGTAGACTCCATCACCTGCATGACCGGCTCCATCTCAAACGAAGACCTTGGCGATAGCGTTAAAGTAGCTGACGGCGTCGGCACTAATACCCCCGATCTCGGCAAAGACCTGAAGCCGAAACGGCGCGCAATTACCAGCGTTCCACAGCTGGGAATGATTGCAACGACACTGGAGGACGCGGCCAAAGCCCGTAACCTCAAGAACGGAGAAATTGCAAAGAAGTACAATGGCGACCGCCCGTACGACGACAACGAGCTTAAGGCCGAGGGGCTTTCGTGGAAGTCCAACTTCACGACTCGTCCGCTTGCAGTCGCCATTGATAAGGTACCGCCCCGTCTTACCCGCGCAGTTCATAAAGCGCGGTACCTGACTTCTTCTTCCTTGCCCGACACCGTCGAGGGCGGTAAGATGAAGACTGAGCGCTTTCGCGCGGCAGTAACCAAGGTAGTCCGCAACTGGACAGGGTGGCGTCCATTTCTCAATGAAGTAGCAGCCGAAAACTGCACCTACGGGTTCACTTCCGCCGCTTGGCTCAATCCATATTCGTGGAAGCCGACGCACTTCCGCCAAGACCGTTTTTTTGTTCCTGATCAAACAAAACAAACCGCCGAGTACTGCCCGGTTTGGATCGGGCGTCAGGAATTTCAGATCCACGAGCTCGTTCAACTAATCGACGACCCGGGTCAAGCTCAAGACGCCGGGTGGGATCTAGAGGCCGCCGTCGAGGCGATCAACGAGGCGCGCCCAAAGAATGTTCAGAGCGACAGTCCCTACACGGATTACCGCACCTACGAGGATGCGATCCGCGAGTCCTCCGTGTACCTGTCGTTACAACAAGGATCGAAGGTGATCGAAGTAAACCACTTTTTGGTCGCCGAAGCTGACGGAAAAGTCAGCCATTACATGGCCTGCGCTCGCAACAAGAAAAAGTTGCTTCGGCAGCAGTTAGACCTGTACGGATCGATGGCCGAGGCTCTCGTATTTTTCTCGTACCAGCAAGCCAACGGACTTCTGATGGGGTCTAAAGGGATCGGTCGCGAGCTGTACGAGGTTGCTTGTGCCCTCGACCGTGCCCGTAACGAGTTCGTCGACCGCCTGATGTTATCTGGAAAAACTTGGGTGCGCGGTACCCAGAAGGCCCTTGACCGACTAAAGCTGTCGGTGGTAGGCAACACGGTTTTGTTGCCCGAAGAGTTTTCCGTGGAGAGCGTCAAGATCGATGCGGGGTCCGCTGAATTCTCCGCTCTCGACAACACGCTCACTCAGCTGATGGATCAGATCGCTGGTGGCGTCACGCCACGCCAGCTTCAGGGTGAACGTGTCACCGCTACGGCGGTTAACTTGTACGCGGCCCGCGAAGAAGAAAAACGAGACGATATCACGGAGCGCTTTTTACTACAGGTAGCCGATATCATTACAGTGTGTCAGCGACGATTGGCAGACCCCTCTTCGGTCGATGCTGATGCGCTCCGCTTTCAGGAAGAGATGCTGGCAATCATGACGCCTGAACAGCTCGTTGAAATGGCCCTCCAGCCTGCGCTCCGCACGGTCGACGACTGGACCGTAGACGAGGCGCAGTCGATTATTCTTTTTGCGCAGGAGAAGCGGAACGATCCGCTTTACGATCAAGTTAAGCTTGCTCAAAAGTCAGCTTCCGCCCGGGTCAACGCAGATTTTGCTCAGGATGTCGTGCTTCCGGTCAACGATCCGACTCAAGAAGCCGAGCAAGCCCGCGCGCAGGTACTTGAATCCGTAGCGATGGCTATCGGAAAGCAGGTACCCGTATCTTCTCGCGACAATCACCGAATTCACGCAGACGTGTTGAAGGAAGAACTTCCAAACCTTGCCGCAGCTGTGGCCACAGATCCGACGGCCGCCGCCGAGCTTCAGGCCAAGGTAAAGCACTGGGCAGACCACCTCGAGGCCGCAATGCAGGGCGGGGCGCTCCCAGCCGACTGGGACGAGGACAAGAAGATAATCCAAGCCGCGATGGCTGAGTTGTCTAAACTTTCTCAAGCGGCCCCAGCAGCCCCAGAGATGCTCGGGGCTCCAGAGGGAGCACCGCCGGAGATGCTTCCCCCTGAAGCGTCGCAGCAACCCATCCAATGATTCCAATTTTATTCGAGCGTCCACCGTGGACGCCAGCCGATAAAGAGGCCCTTTCCCTTTTTCTCGCGTCAGTTTCCGGTCAACGTGCAGTTGGCCGTTTAGCGTATTCACGACCCGAATACAAGACTACTTTATCCATCGAAGAGCGGGCCATCGTATCGGCCAAGATGGAAGGCTTCGAGGCTGCCGTCACGGAGCTGCTCAAACTAACAACCGTATCAGACAATGGCTGAAAAACACGTAGAACCCACAGTAGATTTTTCTCTTCCAGTCGGCGATTCCGCCGAGAGCGCGAGTGCCCTCGACGAGGCATTTGCATCGTTGGGAGGAGACGACGAACTGTCAGCGCAGGGCGACGCTTCTGCCGAACAGAAACCGGCTGAACAGCCCCCAGTTGCTGAAGGCGACCCGCAGAATACTGGATCGGAAGATAAAGAAGGTACATCTGAAGAAAAGCAAATCGAGCAGACAGCTGCGGAAACCGGGCCTGCAGAAAATGAACCGACCTCACGTACACCTACGGTAACCCAAGAAGAGGAGCAGGACCCTGCGTTAAAGGCTCTCGATGCGGTAAAACTTCGTTCGGATGCCTCGCAAAAAACCAAGGACACTTTTGCAAACCTGAAAGAAATTTCGTCGGCCCGCATCAAGGAAAAAAACGAAGAAATCGCCCGGATCAAAGCAGAGCAGCAAGCCGCTATCGAAGCAGCGAAACAAGCAGCGATCGAAGAGGCTAAGAAGCAGGCTGTTTTGCCCGAGGACCTTCAAAAGGAAATCGATGAGCTTCGCCAGTTAAGAGCCCGCGTTGATGTCGAAAGCGACCCCAAGTTTAAGGAGCAGTTCGACTCGAAGAAAGATTCTAATTACGAGGCTATTTACAAGGAGCTTGCTTTATACGGTTTGAAAGAGTCCGAACTCAAGGTCCTTCGCAAGATCGGTGAGTCCGAAAAAATTGAAAACATCACCGAGATGGCGGAAAAATTGCCTCCCGCATCCCGCATGCGTATCGAGGCAAAGTTGTTCGACAACCTCAATCTGTCCGACGCTCGCGACAAGGCGCTAAAGGATGCCCGCGATCGCGCACAGCAGATCTGGCAAGAACGTGAGGGGCAAACCAAAGCGCAGCTCGAAACGGCTAAAGCAGAACGGGAAAAAGCCGTATCTTCTTTCAAGAGCCACGAGATTTTCAAAAAGTCCGAAATTCCAGCGAATACGCCGCCAGAGCAGCGCAAAAAGCTCGAGGCATCCAACCAGCACCGCGAAAAATTGCAAAAGCTGTACGACGAAGTCGTGAATGATGACACGCCGATGGCCAAGGCGGAAGCCGCGTTTGGCCTTGTTCTTGCGCATCAGTTCAAAAGCGAACTGGACGTAACCAAATCGGAGTTGGCCGCAGCTAAGAAAGAGTTGGAAGGAATTAAGAAACGATCAGGCGTCTCTGATAAAGGGCGTCTCGTCAACATCGCCGCAGACGGCAGCCGTCCGAAAACACCTTCCTTCGACGACGATGCCGGGTCTTCTCTTGACGACCTCGCTCGCGAACTCGGCATCCGATGAGTTTTTTGAGCGATCTAGTCGTGGCTAAGGTGCGGGAACTTGGCTTCCCTGCCTCAGCTTCTTTTTTTGGCGTCTCCGAGGCCCTCGTACGCCAGTGGGAAACAGGCACCAAACCTGTCTCCCTATCCGCAGTCGACAAAGTTTTCGTGCCACCTGAAAAAGGGTTTGCCGACGCATCGTGGGAAGGCAAAAAAGTGCTGCTCATGTTGCCGTGGTACAAGACCACGAATCCGCTGACGGCGTTCTGTTTACTGGCGTTGCTGGACCGCGCCAAGATGGGGGCAGCGATGGAGTTTGGAGACGCGCTGATTGCGCATGCGCGTAACAAACTTTTGGATACGCTTGTGAACACGGGGGTCGAGTATGGGTTCTTTCTCGACGACGACATGGTAGTGCCGTGCGGTAACGCCGGATGGTACAACCGGTATACCGGCATGGCCCTTCCCGAGAATTTTGCTGGGGCCCACACCCTTAACCGTCTCATGTCGCACGGCAAAACGCTCGTTTCGGGGCTATATTTCCAGCGAAAAGAAGGCGGAAAAGCCGTGTTTTATGAGGCGTTATTAGACGGGCCCTCTGGAAACGAAGAGAATAGAGTGGCTCGATCTGCCCCAACGGACCTTTTGAAAGAGGTAAAATGGGCAGGTACCGGGTGTTTGCTTGTACACCGTTCGGTGGCGCTTGACATGCGCGAAAAAATGCCTTGGCTTGCTCCGCAAGGACCCGGTGAATCTTGGCACTATTTTTCCAGCGCGTCCGATTCACTGTTGCAAAGACTTCCAAGGCTCGAGGAGGAACTTTCGGGCGCGATATCCGACTTTTCAGCTGGCGGAAACGCAAGCACCCTTGAAAAGTCGATGAAAGATGCGCAGGTTTTCTTACGGGAAGTCGTTTCAGACGCCGTAAAGACCAACCGCTTGCAGGGAGGAGAAGACGAGGTATTCGGGCACCGTGCGAACGCTTGCGGGCATCCAACATACGTCGATTTTGGGGTTGTTTGTGGTCATGTCGGGGGTAAAGTGTACGGAAATCCTTAAAAATGTTGCTATTCGCTCTTCAGTACTGGAACGGGGACCGTAAAAACGCGATGAGGCTAGCACGCCGGATCGCTGCGCTTGAAAAAACCCCCCGAAAAGACGTAGAGTTTCTTTTTGTCGTTCGTTTTGATGCCGAAGAGCCCGACCCCCAAACGGTGTCGATGGTTTCCGAAAAAATGAAGGTATCCGTCTACAGGACGAAGCGGCGCGGAGAAGGTCATCCCGGAGGATGCAACGATATGTGGCACGACTTGGTCGGAGAAATGTGGCGGCGCACGCTTCAGGAAAAAGGTTTCCACGGAAAGTATACCGGCATATTCTCGTTTGAAGCCGATGTCGTGCCTTTGTGCGCAGACTGGATAGCTAGGGTTCTAGAGGAGTGGAAACAAGCCCAAGAAAAGAAATGTAGCGTCTGGGGGTGCTACATGCCTACTCCCGCACCACATATCAACGGGAACATGATCTGGATCCCCAACATTTTTGGAGTAGTGGGGGGTCTCGAGGGCTGCCCGTCTCAGTACGCATGGGATGTTTTCCACGCGCACAAGTGGATTGATACGGCTTTTTCATCGGATCAAATTATAAACTATTACCGAGCAGTAGAGGTGCCAAAAAATAGGCTATACGATTCCACTGGAAAAGCTAAATTTGCGCTTGTTCACGGTGTAAAAGACGATTCAGCTTGGACACTCGCCGAAAAATTTGTGAAAATCTAAAAGTCGGCGTAGACTCAAGGTAATCAAAGCACCCTAATAAAGATCGAGGCTGGTGCGCTCGGCAAAACTAGGCCCTAGTTCGGCTGGCCACGAACAAGAACCCACACGAGCGAGGCTTTCCCCGCTGTAGTCTTGTTTCGTGCAACCAAATTTCTAGCGGGAGAAAAACCACACTACAATGGCCTGTTTTACTCCTAGTAGCGCCTCGGACATCGCGTCCAAGGACACCAGTCGCCTCCAAGGCACCATCGCCAAGGCTCTGGCCGTCAACTCCCCCTTCGTTAACATCCTGAAGGGCGGCGTATTCCCCGCTGGCGTCTCCGACGTCGTGCGTTCTGTCGTTCAAGAGCAGTCCCTCCCGGGCGACTCTCTCGTAACCCCCACCTTTGCTGACACCGTCAACATTTGCGCTCCTGTGAACGCTAATGAGGGCGTGGCCACCACCGAGTATTCCTACAAGCTCGGCACCAAGCGCGGCTTCGGCCCCAAGGTGTGCGTCAAAGGCGCTTATGCGGCGTTCCGTGGCAGCTATCTCGCTGCTGAGGACTCCCTCAAGAAGCTGATGCTGGAGTATGTCAACGTCGACATCCGCTCCAACCTCCTGAACCGCTCCGGCGTGAAGTTCGTTGCTGGTAATTCCGGCACCGTCTCCTTCAGCCAAGGCTTGACCGGCGGCGAGTCCCAGATCGACACCGCTTTCGCCAACATCGCCGCCGCTAACATCGGCCAGCTCTCCTTCAAGGCGCTGCACCAGTTGGCCCGCTACAACAAGGAAGTGCTCCTTGGCGAGATGTTCAACGGCGATCACTACAAGTTCATCGGCGGCTCCGATATCATCGAGGCGTTCCGCAACGAGATCGGTGTTAAGGACGTTCTGATCTCCCTGACCACCGGTAACGTAAAGTTCGGTGAGAACGCTCTCCGAGGCTACTCGTGGGAGTCTTCGATCGCTTATCGCGGTATCCAGTTCGGTGTTGATCAGCGCCCCATCCGCGCTTCGGCCGTCACTGCTGGCGTTCCCACCCTCGTCGAGCCTTTCATCTCGGTCGCCACCACTAAGGGCAGCGCCCGCCGCGTCAACCCAGCTTGGGTCAGCGCCCCGTTCGAGATCGGTTTCCTCATCGGTGACAACACCTTTGAGCGCCTCGTTCCCGAGCGCTTCACTGGCGAAGGCTCCTTCAAATACGCTCCCCAGCTCGCTATGGGTGAGCTCCAGTGGCACTACCAAGTCGACAACGACTGTAATGCCTACGGCGACTTCGGCTTCCACAAGTATGAGATCACCCGCGCGTATCGTCCGATCCGCCCCGCCAACGTGATCCCGGTCTTGTATCGCCGCTGCCCCTACGACACTGGCATCGTGTCCTGCCCCACCTCGGGCTCCCTCCTCTAATCGAGGCCAAAAGGCCCCTCTCCTTCACGGGAGAGGGGTTTTTTATTTTCCGGGCGTCGTAGACTCCTACAAATGGCTTTCTGGGACGCACGAGATCCGTATCTGGTATTACTTCGCCGCTGGCTGGACGCCTTCCGCGCGGCGAAATCCCTTGCGGATAGCTATGACAAGGCTTGGAGGCCGATGGACACGGAGAATAACGTGCTCGCCAAATTGCTCAGGTCGTATTGCCAAGCGTATTTGATTTCGTCGGACGACCAGAAGAATTTCCGCCACGGAGATTCCGATCTATTTCTTTTAAGGAAGATTTTGACCGCGTACCGCGCAGGCGTACCCACCCTACCCGATACCTCAGAATTAGCTTGGCGGCCGCAAGATTCCGAGCGGGACCTCCTCGCCAAGATTCTCAGGTGCCTAAGTCTAGAAAAAGTAAATACCGACGCGACGAAAAATTTCATGCCGTCCGATAACGCAGTATGGTGCGTCCGTAAAATTGTTGGCCTCCTATGATTGAACACATGCGCGCTTTGTTTTTGATTTGCGTAGCCTTTACGCTTTTTGGTTGTCAAGTAGGACGCCATCGGGCAGCTTCAATTAGCGCCGAGGCATCCGCGATGCCCGCGTCGGTTATATCGGGCCAAAAAGAACGCGAGCAGGTTCAGTTTAAGGCCGCAGAGGCAATAGACCTCAAAGTAGCGGGGACCAGCGTGGAGACCCCCGTTAAAGCTGAAACCGCGCGCATCGTGCGGGCGAATCAGATCGCTCCGGCGACCAATGTTGAAGCTCTCGTCGCTTCTTACGAGGCCACGATTAAGGCAAAAGCATCGGAAAACGAAGCTTTGGAAAAGAAGATAGTTGAGCTGCAAGATGCCGAACGCAAAAAGCAAGTTACCCTGCTTCGGTTGATCGGTGTCGGGGCGGTGCTTGCGGCCGTTGCGTTGGGTTACTTCCGAATGACTGGATTTGCCGCCTTAGCAGGTGCCACCGCGCTATTCGCTTTTGGTATGGGTCAGCTTATTTCGCAGCCTTGGTTTGCGACAGTATTTAACTGGTCACTAGGCACCACTGCCGCTATCGCAGTTGGGGTGGGAATCTATGAGTGGCGTCGGGTTATCCGTACCCGCGCGCTATCCTCATCTGAGGCGCTTATCGCTAAAGAGACCCGAGAGGCGCTACTTGTGGCAATCGAGCAGATCGATCTTGCTCGATCGCTTGAAGGTTTTGAAGCATACTACAGCAAGATGCTTGAGAACTGGGACTGGTCAGAGAAAGACATAGTCAACAAACTGCGATCTGAGGTCGCACTTGAAAATCTCAAACGTGAACACGCCTGATGAGCAGACCAGTCAATTGTTAAAAGGGGGCGGATGGCTTGCGCTTATCCTGATTCCACTACTGTTTAAAAGCGCGATCGAGAAGTTTTGCAGCGCTCTGTTTGTATTTTTTGGCAGCGATTACTGCGCGGACGACATCGTGATCTTAGATGGTCGCCCGGGTAGAATAGTTCGGGTCGGGTTGACCCAGACCACCTTCTATCTGTATGACTTCAAGGATGGAAAAATCGTTGGTGGAACTAAAATGTGCATCCAAAATGAGCGCCTTTCAGCACTAAACATTGAAAAACCGCTGCAGAGAATAGAGCTGCCGTAGACTCATCCCGATGAGCGCCTTTTTAAAACTAACGGAGCACGTCTCCCCAGAGTCTGCCCACGTAGTGGGCGTGAGCAGCGGGGCCACAGGGCTCCTAATTTCGCTGGAGTGGGCTAACCGCCTCACAGTTTTTTCTGGCGCGGCCGCAGCCATCTTTGCGGCTATGGGAGGTTTGTTTTACTGCGTATACTGGGGATGTAGGGCTTACAACGCGGTACAAAAGGTGCTTAAAGGCAAAAATGTTGAGTAGACTCTGAGTATGGAACCCATCGATCTACGCCCCAAGAAGTCCGAGATGTCTGACAACCCGATGATCAGCGCCTTTCCTTCCGATTGCTGCCCCACGGTTTATTTAAACGGATCTAAAGACTTGGCAGACTTGCCAAAAGAAGGCACGATCACCTTCAAGTACAAGCGGTCCGAGTTGTCGATGCGGGATCGCGACAACAAGCCGGTATCGGTTACACTCTCGCTGAAAGAGATTGTCGACGCTATCGAGGATACCGAAAATGATGAAGAGGATATGACCGACGAGGAAGATATGGATTCCGGAGACGCGCTCGACAAAAAGATGAAGAGCGCTCTGAACGACGAAGAGATCGACGACTAATTTTAACCACGGTTGGCTTGACCGTATTCAAGCGGTACGTAAGCTCATACAATGTCCTCCGACTTTGAGAAAACATGCCATCTGGAGCTACCCCCAGAGGTTGATATTTTGCAGAATGGACGCCGCCGCGTCACTCGACGTTTTGAGGTCGGTAAAAACGGAAATATCGACGATATCATCTATGCTGCGTACGGCGATGCCGACCCAGCGGTAATTACATCCTGCACGACGGGGTACTCAAATTTACGGCTGATCACCCAAAAGGTGCAGCCGACGCAGCCTACCAAGCCGCCGATTTTGATTCAGGTTTTTGAGACGCTTACAAGCGCGTGGGTACCCGAAATCGACGACGTAGATGCGACGGACGCTAACGGCCTCCGAGGCGTTACTCGGGTGCTGATTGCTTTGCCAGAAACCGCGTATTCGGCGTACGCCGTGGGAACCGATATTTTCGACGGCCTCACACTATCTGCTCGGAAAATCGAGAAGACCGATGGATTTTGGCGGATGACGCTGGCGTACGGGGCGGCTGGCGTAACGTCTCGCACGACATCTACGTCCAACAACGGGGCTTTGTCGACGATTACCATCGAGTCCCAAAATGGGGTGCCTACCCCGCCATCTGGCTATACGCTCGTCGGTACGCAGGTTGTCAATGAGCTAGGTTTTGAAACGACCCGGTATACTTTTGCCAAGGGCACCGGACAGGTCTCGTATCAGGAAAACACGTCGAACAACGGCGCGCTGTCGACCGTATCGATCCGGTACATCGCCGTTCCAGCAACGCTTGGTACGGTAGGCACCAATCCGATTCCTACACCTTCGGGCTACGTCAAGGTGGAAGAGGCGATGCAGGAGGCCGACGGCCATCGCATTTGGACCGCCAACTACGCCAAGGGCACCGGACAAGTCTCGCATCAGGAAAACACGTCGAACAATGGCGCGCTGTCGACCGTATCGATCCGGTACATCGCCGTTCCAGCAACGCTTGGTACGGTAGGCACCAATCCGATTCCTACACCTTCGGGCTACGTCAAGGTGGAAGAGGCGATGCAGGAGGCCGACGGCCATCGCATTTGGAGCGCCACCTTCGCCAAGGGCAGCGGGGTGCTTTCAATAGATACCGAGGTTAAGTTTGCCAACACGCTGACTTTAACTACCCAGTCGATCCTTTCGGCGACGACCGAGACTCCTGCTCTGCTGACAGGAGAATTTTCGCGTGAAAAACGTCAGCAAGACGGATACCTTCTTTGGACGCTTAGGGCAGCCGTCGGTTCAGGCATCGTCAATGAAGAAACCTCAACCCGGTTTAACGGGAAGCTCACGCAAACGAGCCGAGTATATTTAGTAGCAGGGCCTGCGGGTACACCGCCTTCTGGGGCTCACGTTACCAACGAGACTTCTTTTCGCGTCGACGAACGCGACGGGTACGTACTATACACTTCGGTCGGCACGTCCGTTACCGCCGGTTCTGCGGGAGCAGTCGTGACGCACGAGCAGAGCGACGTGCTAACTAGCGGGACGGGTCCTACGGTCCATATCCGCCGTCACGTCTATACCACGTTTGACGCATCGCCGACGTCCTATTTAGGCAGCATCGTCGAACAACGCACTTCTTCGGATGACGGCTACACGGTTTATACCACGACCACGATTGAGGTTTTAAATTCCGTCCTCCCCGAGGAAACCCAGAACAAGTACGGCGGTTTGATCGTTGTCGCCACGGCGCGCAAGATTAACGCGACGACCGGTATCACCGCGAACGTCTTACGCGATGACGTTCAGGAAAGTCAAGG